>Ga0129299_1000190_pt1 | contig 36525 bp, 29 predicted proteins | sample ConPoolayeCmetaG_FD_94477 | JGI IMG/M metagenome (GOLD analysis project Ga0129299, IMG submission 94477) | Hot spring microbial mat communities from California, USA to study Microbial Dark Matter (Phase II) - Cone Pool mat layer C metaG ...
GAGTGTGTGGAGAGTGGAGGGAGGGGATGTGCTGGTGGGAGGGGCGGCGTGGCGGCGCGTGCGGAGTGAACGCGGATTAGAGGAGATGGGACGCGTGTGTGTGCCGGAAGCGAGCCTTTCAGAGTTGCAGGAGCGTGGAGTAGCGCTGGCGAGGGAGCTGCGCAGAGCGGCGACAGATGTGATCGTGTGCGGGGATGCGGGTGGGTTGCGCGGGGCGGCGCGGCTGGCGTTGTGGGCGCGTGGGGAGGCGCCGGCGACGCGGTGGATTGGGGTGCCGTGTTGTCCGTACAACAGTGTGCCGTTTACGGTATGTTCGGTGGGGTATGCGAGCGCGTTGAGGTATTGCGCGGGGATAGTGCGCGGGTATGTGCGGGAGGCGGGAGAAGCGAGGTTAAGAGTGGAAGTGGATGGAGATGAACATGGGTGGCTGGCGCTGGGGATAGGAGCGTTGTGCGGGACGTGGGGAGGGGGTGAAACACTGCGGTTGCGGCTTGGGGAGGGGATGCCGTGTGCGCGGTTTGAGGAGCGGCTGGGGCGCGTGTTGGGGAAGGCGGTGGTGGAGCGTGCGCGGTATGCGGCGCCGGGTGTGATGCTGACGGTGCGGCTGCGAGGTGGGAGCGGGGCGCCGGTGAGCGAGCATGTGGCGTTGACGGAGAGCATGTATGCGCCGCGCGGGATACCGGCTCAGTATGTAACGAAAGTGAGTGGGCGGCCAGCGCCGGCGATGCGGGAGCTTGCGCAGCGGTTATGCGCGCCATGGCGGCCAATCAGAGCGAGGCGAGGAGGCAAGCATGATAGGGACGAGTGATGAATATGCGGTGACAGGCGGGGTGATTTTTACGGGGAGCGAAGTGTTGCATGATCATGCGCTGCTGGTGGCAGGAGAGCGTGTGAGCGGGATAGTGCCGCACGGGGAGGTGCCGCGGGGGATGGCTTGCGTGGAGGCAGACGGGCGGCTGATCATGCCAGGTTTAGTGAATGCGCATCATCATGCGTACAGCGCGCTGGCGACAGGGATGCCGGGGAAGCCGGCAGGGGATTTTCGATCGGTTCTTGAGCAGGTGTGGTGGCGGCTGGACGAGCGGCTGGACGCGGAGGCCGTGTTATTGTCGGCGCGGTGGACGGCGCTGCAGTGCCTGCAACACGGGGTGACGACGGTGATAGATCACCATGCGTCGTATGGGGTGGTGCGTGGGGCGCTGGAGGTGCTGCGGCGGGAATTTGAAGGGAGCGGCTTGAGCAGCGCGGTGAGTTTTGAGGTTTCGGGGCGGCATGGGAGGGAGCTGGCGTTGGCGGCGCTGGAGGAGAATCTTGGGTTTGAGCGCAGCGCGCGGACGGCGCGGCTGATAGGGTTGCATGCGGGATTTACGTTGGATGATGAGGTATTGGCGGCGGTGCAGGCGCGGGTGGCGCGGGGGGATGGGGTTCACATTCATTGCGCGGAGGATGAGATTGACACGGCCAGCGCGGAGGGGCGGCTGATTGAACGGCTGGAGCGGTTTGGCATCGTGCGGGAGAACAGTTTGTTGGTGCACGGGGTGCACTTGAGTGAAGGCGAGTTGACGCGCGTGGCGGGGGCGGGGGCGGCGATCGTGCATTGTCCGGAATCGAACATGCACAATGGTGTGGGAGCGTTTGATCTTGTGCGCGCAGCGGGGCTGGGCGTGCGAGTGGTGTGCGGGACGGACGGATTGCACAGCAACATGTTGCGCAGTTATGCGGCGGCGTATGTATTGAGCCGGCACACGCGGCGGCGAGCGGATGTGGGATATGCGGAGACTAGGCAGATGTACGAGGCAACGCAGGCGCTGGCGGGAGGGATGTTTGCGGACAGCAATGGGCGGCTGGAGGCGGGGCGGAGAGCGGACATTGCGGTGCTGGCGTACCGTCCGCATACGCCCGTAACGGCGGAGAACGTGTGGGGGCATGTGTTGTACGGCGCAGCACCTGGGCCGGTGCATATGACGATCAGCGGCGGGCAGGTGCGGTATATAGACGGCACGTGGCCGGGGTGCGATGCACGAAGGATAAGCGCGGCGTGCGCGGCGGCGGCGGTACGGTTGTGGGAGGGTATGGAGGTGGAGGCGTGAGCGGATCAAGTTTTGGCGCGGCGGGGCGGACGCGCCAGTACACGCAAGGCGATCCAGGCGAGGGCAAGAACGGCGAAGAGCAGCAGGGCCGTGCGAGGGGAGAGGGCGCGGCGGCGCTTGGGGGCCTGGCTGGGGTCATAGCGATAGCCGTCGTCGAAGATGACGGAACTGATTAGGTCTTCGATAACGGGGAGGAACTCAGCTTGGCGGTCGGCGGGGAGGAAGACATGCAGGCGGAGGTAGCCGTAGCGGCAGGGGAAGATGGCGGCGAGAGCAGCGATGCGGCGTTTGTCACTGGCGCGAAACATTTCCCAGTAGCCGATGATAACATTGCGCTGGGGATCAAACTGCGCCTCCATGGGCTTGACTTCGCCGAAGGCGCCTTGGCGGTGAAGAGCGAGGTAGGCTTTGCGCACGTTGAGGGAGAACGTGGCGCGTTCTTGTTCAATTTCCTGCAGGGTGGGCATGGGGCGCTCTTCGATTTCAAACAACGCGTAGGGCAAAGCGAACGTGAACAAGGCTTTGCGCTGAATGGCGAGCACATAATTGGGGATGGGGCGATCAGGAAACATTTCACGCAGGGTGGCTTTGTAGGCGGCGAGGTCAGTATCAGAGATGAGTGTCCAGTAGTAGGGCAACGTGAATGAGAAGTGGGCAGGCGCAAAGCGGAAGAGCGTGCCGGTGCCCTGCGGTGGGGCGAGTGCGTTGTTCAAATCATTAGATTGAGCAAAGGCGACAGTGGCGAAGCACAACGAGGCGATGAGCAGGCGTCGAGCCTTCATGGAGACGAGGGCGGCGGAGCAGGGATGACGGACGTGAGTGCGCAGACATTGCTGACGAAGGCAGCGCTTTCGGCACGGGTGATGGTGCGGTCGCGGGCAGCGGAGAGGAGCTGGTTGAGAAGAGTTAGTGACTGTTGGTTGTTTGGATCAGAGGGGGCATGGGCGATGCGAGCGGCGAGCATGCAGAAAGCATTGGAGAAAGCGGCGCGTTCGTGGGGCGAATGGGAGGGATGCAAGGCGGCAATGTGGTGCGGCAAGAGCGCGGCGAGAGCCCGGTGGGAGACATCTGCGAAGATGCGGCTAAAGTTGAGGGAGAAGCTGGCTGAGACGATCAGCGCGAGCGCGAAGAGGAGTGCCGCATAGAGGGCGGCGGCGGTGAGACAGCCGGCGCGGCGGAGGGCGGGCGGCACGGGCACATAAACAAGGTCGCCGGTCATTCGTCAAGTCGGAGGCTGCGCAGTTCGAGCGGCGCGAGATTAAGAGAGAAGGAGATGCCACGGCCGCTGACGAAGAAGGGCAGAGGCTCGGGAGGGCCGGTGAGCGGCATAAGTTGCGTGGCGCGCGGGAGCGGGAGTTCGACCTGGGCAGTGCAGGGCATGAAATCAAGGTTGGCGACCGCGACATACGTATGCGAGCCGAGGCGCGCCGTGGCGGTGTAGAGATGCTCCTGGCCGGCTTGGGGGATTGGTGTGAGCGGCAGGGCTGGCAGGGCGAGGAAGTTGAGAATAAAGCGGCGAGCAAATTCGGTGGCAGGAAAGCAGGGCGGATGCGACTGGTCGAAGGCAAGGTAGCGGGGATTGTAGTTGACGAAGGCGAGCAGGGCGTCGTACATGATGTGTTCGCGCGAATGATAGAGCGTGGTACCGGCGTAGAGCGGCGGGCGGTCACGGCGGTAGACGCGAGCGTGGGAGAGGAGTGTGGGAACGATTTTGACGGCGCAGGCATCGGCGCGGAAGAGCGCGGCGTAAGCAGGGGTGGTGGCAGCGCGGGTACCGTAGACGGGGATGATGGGCAGGAGGCCGGGGATGGGCAAGAGATCGGCGAAGAGGCCCTCTTCAGTTGAAGACCATCTGCCAACCGCGTCAACGAGCGCAGCGGGAGAGATGGAGGGCAGCGGGAAGCCTTCGATGGGGACGGAGCGCACGCGGCACCAATGATCGGTCCAACTATCTTCGGTGTGGAAGTAGAGGCCTTCGAAGGGCATGCCGGACTGGCGCCAGTGGTAATAGAGCACCGGGCCGTCGGCGGCCGTGGTCTGGCGGGAATAAGTTTGTTGCAGGGCGGCGGCGAAGGCGAGGAGATTGCTTTGATACCAGCGGCGGTAGGCATTGTGGTGGAAATTAAGAATCCACGAACGGAGCGCCGCGGGGTCAGAACCGGGTGGGTTGAGAGACACCTCACGGACGAAGCGGGCGAGTGTGGCGTCGTTGTAAGCCGTCGAGAGGAACTCGGCGCGGCGGCGGACAATTAAGGGGCGCAGGACGCTTTTTTGCTCGTTGTCAAGGCTGGCGAGGATATCGTTGATGAGTGCGTGGGCATCTTCAGTGACGGCGGGATGACAGACATCAACAGTGTCGTAGATATCACTGCCTGTAATCGAGCGGCGGACGGGCGGATAGGGCAAGCCGTTAGAGGCGACGGCACGCGCTTCGGGCGGCAAGAGATCAGAGCCGCCGTATTCGAAGACCGGGAAGACGGCGAGGTTGTACTGGCGTGCCCAGTTGGCATATTCAGCGAGATAGTTGAAGTGATGGCGGGTATCTTCGCGTTGAGTGGTCTCGAATTCTGTGTTGTTGACCATGCGGCGGACGTAGCGGGCATAGCGGGGAGAGGGAGCCATAAGGGAGCCGGCGTCGTCATCGCGACTATTCCAAGGAAGAACGGCGGGAGCGAGCGCATTAAGGCCGTAGATCACGCTATTGAGGTGGGGAAGGTAGCGGGCATTGTCCCAAGAGAGGGCGCGATCGCATTCTGTCCAGGCGTAGCGTTGCAGTTCAGGGGGGAACGAGGTGTGGATGCGCGGGCGCGCGATGGTGAGCAAGTTGTAGAGCGTGATAGTGAAGACAAGCGGTTTGTGACTGAACGGGGCGTTGCGGGCGCCTGGATCGGCAATGCCCACGAGCAGGCCGTTGCGGACTTCACGTTCGCCGGGCCAGACAATAAACTGGGCTTTTTCAATGTTCTTGCTGAGCGGGAACATGATTTGTTCAGAGAAGAAGCGCGGTTCGGGCTGGGCGAGGGTGTGACCGGTATGAATGCCGGGCGAGTAGGCACCGTGGCCGATGACAAGTGCCATGGTACGCGGCGCGTCTTCGGGATATTGCACTTCGAGCACGTAGGGCTGGCCGCGTTTGAGGTGCAGGCCGATGGTGTAGGCAAAGTAACCGCGGTCATAGGCGACGATACGGCCGGCGCCGTTCCAGAGATTAGTGATTTTGGAGCCGGGCAGGCGGTCGCTGGCATATTCTTCACCCAAAGTGTAATCAATGCGGCCGTCCATGAGGATATGATGATCGTTGGAGAGGCCGCAGGCAATGGAATCATTCACGACCAAGCGGCCGAGGTGGGCCATGTCGTCAGTGAGTTCCAGTTTTGGGAGAACGGTGACACGGCGGAACTCGCGCCAATAGATGTCCGGCGGGGTGCCGGCGCTGAGCACAAGGAGGTACGAAGCGGGGAGTTTGGGGGAGATGACTAGTTCAGTAATGTTGGTGCCGTTGCGCACACACGTGCCGGTGTCGTCATCGTACAATTCGAAATTGAGCGCGTACCTGGCATCGGCAAGACGGGCATGCAGTGTGTCGCCAACATGGATGACACCGGTGTGCTGGTCAATCTGCAAGGTGCAATCATGGACGGTGCGCAGGCGGCCGCGATGAAGGACGCGGCCATTGGCGGCATCAATAATGGTTTCATGGGGGCCGCCTTGGGCATGAGCATACATCGTATCGCGGTAGAAGGCATAGCCGCAGGCGATCCAGAAGCGCTGGGGCACATTGCGGATGACGCGCGAGGCCTTCAAGGTGCCGCCCGTGCTCCAGAAGGTGGCATTGGACAAGGACATGAAGAAGAATTCGACACCGTTGGTATCGAGCAGGCGGACGTAGGGCAGCGTGAGGACGTCATCGAGTTCTGGCGACAGACGAAGATCGGCATGCAGGTAATGGCGCCCGCGGTCGGAACCGATTTTGACATTGAAGAGCAGATCGTCGTAATGATAGCCGGGCGACGGGATGCGGAGATAGGAAGTTTCGGTCGTTTTGCGCACGATGCGGACGCGCGCGGGGGGCGGCGGGAGGTGCAGGCGCGCAGGTGCGGAGGGCGTGGCAGGCAATTCAGCGGCGATGGCCAAACAGCTGCACGATAAGGCAAACAGCAGAATGATTGAACGAACACGTGTGGAATAAGTCATACGGATTCCATGTAGACGTTACCGCCATGGGCGTCATGAGCGACGATAACGGGAAAGTTATGGACGATGAGCCTGTGAATGGCTTCGGTACCGAGATCGAGATAGGCGACCGGTTGGCATTCAGAGATGCAGGTGGCGAGCAGGGCGCCAGCGCCGCCGACGGCGGCGAAGTACACGGCGGCGTATTCCTGCAGGGCCGCGCGGACGGTGTGAGAGCGCGCGCCTTTGCCGATGGTGGCGCGCACGCCAGCACGCAACAAGGGCAGCGTGTAGGGGTCCATGCGGTAGGCAGTAGTGGGGCCGGCCGCGCCGATCACGGCGCCCGGGCGCGGCGGCGTGGGGCCGGTGTAATAGAGGGTAGCGTCCGCGAGAGGAATCGGCAGCGGCTGGCCCGCCGCGAGGGCCGCGACGAGCCGTTGGTGGGCGGCGTCGCGGGCGGTGAAGAGTTCGCCGCTGAGGAGCACGTGCTGGCCGGCGCGCAGGCTTAGCGCAGCGGCGCGTGTCAAGGGCAGCGAGAGCGCCAGTGGTTGCAGTGCGTTCATGCGCACGAGAGTGTGAGGCGAGGTGGATGATACATAACTATGGGAAATTGTAGCAAAAACAGGACAATTCGTCAAAAAACCCAGATGCGGCGACTGGGGAGGGTTGCCGGCCCGGGGGGCGTATGCACGCGGGGCACAAGGGCAGCGAGGCCGGTGCCCCTCAACGCTTATGTCGCTGGCCGCCGGATGTAGGAAAACCATTGAAATTGCTTTGCTGCGTGAAATATGGTATGCTGATACTGATGAAACAGATACGTAGAAGCAAGGCATATGGGATTAATTATACGGCTGCGGCAGGGAGGTTGCTGGCAGTCATCATCGCCGTTGGGGGCGTGCAGGCGGCGCGGTTTGCGCCTGTCGAACATGCGGCGTATCAGAATGATGGGGCGCGGCGCGTGGCGGTCATGAAGTTGGCGGAGACAAGCAGGGCGGAGAAGATGGCGGCAGAAGCGTTTGCGCGGCGACACGGCCTGGCCGTGCGGTTTGAAGCAGACGGGGCGGTGTATGAGCTTATGCGGATTGATGAGGATGGCCAGCCGGAGTACTACGTGACGTACAACAACAATGCGGCGATCTCGACCGCGGCGAACCTTGTGCGCAACACAGCGCCGTATAATGTGAACGGGTCAAATCTCACAGTTGGCGTGTGGGATGGCGGAGCTGTGTTGACTACCCATCAAGAATTTGGCGCGCGCGCGACCGTGAAAGATGGGGGCCCGGTAATAGAACACGCCACGCATGTTGCAGGGACGATTGGGGCAGCGGGGATTTCAGGCAATGCGCGTGGCATGGCGCCGGGCGTGCTGATTGACTCATATGAATGGACGATTGACACGAGCGAAATGGCCAGCCGCGCGGCGAGTGCACCGAATCAGTCCGGGCGTATCTACTTGTCAAATCATTCCTACGGCACGGCCAGCGGCTGGTCGGGGAATTACTGGTATCACAATATCACCGTCACGCAATCACCGAATTTCGGACAATACAACAGCACGGCGAGCACTTGGGATATCGTGGCATTCAATGCACCGTATTATCTGATCGTGAAGGCGGCGGGGAATGACCGCAGTGACAACGCACCGGGCAGCGGGGCGACGTTTTATTACTGGACTGGTTCGTCATGGGGAACGGCGACATACGACCCTTCGGTGCATGCAAAAGGTGACGGCGCGTACAAGAATGGCTATGACACAATCGCGACGTTTGGTGTCGCGAAGAATATTTTGACGGTTGGCGCGGTGAATGATGCCGTTTCTGGCGGCACCCGTGTGCCAACCAACGGCTCGATGAGCACCTTCAGCAGCTGGGGCCCGGCCGACGACGGGCGCATCAAGCCTGATATCGTCGGCAACGGTGTCAATCTGTATTCAAGTTCAGCGCCGAACAACAATAGCTATGCCACGATGAGCGGAACGAGCATGGCGTCGCCGAATGTGTGCGGCTCGGCGGCGCTGCTGGTGGAGTACTTTGGCGCCGTGCATACAGGCAGCGCGATGCGGGCGAGCACGCTCAAAGCGCTGATCATCCACACGGCGGACGATTTGGGCACTCCTGGGCCTGATTACCAGTTTGGGTGGGGGCTGATGAACACCCTGCGTGCCGCGCAACTGATTGACGAAGCCGCAACGGGTGTGACGGCGGAGATAACAGAAAATTATCTGAATAGCTTGAAACAGGTAGATACGTATGCCGTGGGGTACGATGGCAGCGCGCCGCTGCGCGCGACGTTGTGCTGGACGGACCCGCCGGGACAAGCAACGACGGCACATGATCTACGGACACCGCGGCTCGTGAATGATCTTGATTTGCGCGTCTATGGGCCGCTGGGCGCAACGAATTTCCCTTTCACGCTTAGTTATGCCAATCCCGCTGCTCCTGCAACTACAGGGGATAACATAGTGGACAACGTGGAGCAAGTGCTGCTGCCAGCAGGCTCGCCGGCGGGGACTTATATTGTGACTGTCAGTCACAAATCGCTGCTGAGCACGCCGCCACAGTACTACTCATTGATTGTGAGCGGAGTGATCATACCGGAACCGGGCGCGGGGCTGGTGTTGGCGGCGTTGCTGGCCGGGTGGCGGTGCAGAATGCTGGAGCGGGCGCGCTAGCGTGGATGTAGCGGTGTATGCTGCGCGACGGCGGAGGTCGGTTGCGCTTAGATCCGGCGACTAGGGAGGGCCGCCGGCCCGGCGGGCTGATGGCTGCAGGGCTCAAGAGCAACGAGGCCGTTGCCCCTCCATGTTTCGGTATCGGTATCGGTATCGCAATCGAAATCGTCACGGAGGGCCGCCGGCCCGGCGGGCTGATGGCCGCAGGGCTCAAGGGCAACGAGGCCGTTGCCCCTCTGGTCTAGATCAGCAGCCGCCTTATCTTAGTCGTGCGGCGTAGTTGACAGCCTGGGGGGGCTTTGTTACAATTCCACCAATAAAGATCATCGTAGCCTATGAAAATTGCTTTTGTGACCGCGGAACATGCGTTGTTTGTAAAAGTGGGCGGGCTGGCGGATGTGGCGGCTGCGTTACCGGCACACTTCCGCGGGGCCGGGCACAGTGTACGAGTGTATGTGCCCTACTATGCAGCGGCCGCCGCCAATTTGCATCTGGCGTGGGACACGCGACAGTTCGTGACGACACAAGCGGCCGGGCGGGTGTTTCATGTGGGCGTATATCATCATGTCACAGCGGACGGCGTGGACGTATATTTGCTGCGCTATGATGAGTTGTTTGGGCGCGCGGGGGTGTATGGGGAAGGGAATCAAGGATACGAAGACAATCTGCTGCGGTTTGCGGTATTCCAGCAGGCGGTGCTGGAGCACTTTGTGGTGGGCGAGTGGTTTCCGGACGTGCTGCATTTTCACGACTGGCATACGGCGTTGTTGCCGGCGTACTGTGCGGCGCGGGCCGATGTAGACGGACGGTTTAACGCAATCAAGCAGGTGTTCACCATCCACAACCTTGGGTTTCAAGGCGTGTTTGATCCAACGATGTATTGGATGTTGAACTTGCCGGGGCACTTCTATCATCCCGACTGGGTTGAACATTTTTCCAGCATCAACTGCATGAAATGCGCGTTGATGCAGGCGCATCATCTGACGACCGTGTCGCCGACGTATGCGCGTGAGATTCAGACGCCCGCGCTGGGCTTTGGTTTTGACGGCATTTTGCGTGCGCGGCGGGACGAGCTGACGGGCATTTTGAATGGGATTGACACGCGCGTGTGGAACCCGGCGGTGGATGCATATCTGCCTGCGCACTATACGGCGGGTAACGCGGTGGGCAAAGCGCGCTGCAAGCAGGCGCTGCTGAAAGAGCTTGGTCTGCGAGCGCGGCCGGGCCTGCCGCTGTGCGGCATGGTGGCGCGGCTCACGCAGCAGAAAGGGGTTGACTTGGTAATTGCGGTGATGGATGAGATTGTGGCGGCTGGCGCGCGCGTGGCGGTGCTGGGCAGTGGTGATAAAGGCATGGAAGAGGCCTTGCAGGCGTGTGCGGCGCGGCATCCGGGAAACGTGGCAGTGCGCATTGGGTTTGATGAGCGGCTGGCGCATTTGATTGAGGCTGGGGCGGACATCTTCCTGATGCCGTCGCGATTTGAGCCGTGTGGGCTGAACCAGATGTACAGCCTGGCCTACGGCACGTTGCCGGTTGTGCATCGCACGGGCGGGCTGGCGGACACCGTGGTGGACGCCGATGAGCAGGCCTTGCGCGACGGCACGGCGACGGGGTTTGTCATAAATGAACCAACGCCGTATGCACTTCTGGAAGCCGTGCGGTATGCGTTGGCGCTGTATGAAAATCGTGCGGCGTGGCGGCGCATGCGGCGTGCGGCGATGCGATGTGATTTCAGTTGGGAGAAGAGTGCGCGGGAGTATCTGCGAATATTTGAGCGTCTGGCGCGGGGGGGCAAAAGAGATTAGAGGTCAAGATTAGGGATGTGGAAAGCGAAAGCGGCGCCCGGCAGACATTCGACAAAGTGTGTTGATTGCAAACGACAACAAATGGCGATTGAAAAGGCGTGCGGCGTTGTAGTGTGAGCCCTTGGTGTTCTGATTTCTTGGTTGAGGACGCTTATTTCGCCACGGGCTCGAAGATGCCCGTACGTTTGTTTTTGCGCACGGTGCCTGCGGGGAAATAGCGGCCATTCATTGCCACGTAGACGCCGGGCGGGAGCGTCTGTGCGAAGGCCACGGCACTGCCAAGGTTGAACAAGCCGTCGGAACTGCCAAAGGTGATGGGGATCATGGCACCGGTGAGGACGATGGTTTTGCCGTGAATGAGACGCGCGAGCAGGCATGCAGTGACGCACATTGTGTCAGTGCCGTGGGTGATAACGATGCGGCGCTCGCGGGCGGAGCGGCAGGCGGCAGCGATGCGCTGGCGGTCTGCGCCCGTCATGTCAAGACTGTCAATCAACATGAGCGGTGTGACGCGCACGGGGGCGCGGCAGCGTCCTTGACGCAAGAGCGCGGGCACATGGGTGCGGGTAAAGAACAACGTGCCAGTCAGTTCGTTGTACTCTTTGTCGAAGGTACCGCCGGTGACAAAGATGCGGATGGGAGATGACGGCTGGAGCAGAGTGGGGGCGGGCATGGTGGAAGATCAACGCAAGCGGTCCAAAGCCGCAGATACCATGCCGGCCATATCGCTGGAGATATGGAGCACCGTGACAGAGGGAGAGGCGAGACGTGTGACGCCATGCGCATCGCGGGCATAGCCGGCCAAGGCATCGCCTTCGGCCAGGGTGTAGACGGCGTCGCCGCACCGGAATTCGCAGGCGCCGCCGAGGATGAACACAAAGAACTGCCCGCTGGCCGCAGGGGGCGGCACGGGAGTGCGACGCTGGTAGACGCGCAATTCGGGCATGAAGAAGAGCGGCACGCCGAGAGGTTGTGCGAGGGGATAGCATTCATAGCCATCGCGCGTTGAGGAGACGGAGTGGCCACGCGCACGAGCCGTGCAGAAGCAGGCTTGATGCGGATAATCGGTGGGCTCGAGGAAGTATTGCAGCGGAAGGTTGAAGGCATGGGCAAGGCGGAGGAGGGTGGCGGCGGAGGGATTGACACGGCCTTCTTCGATGGCGGCGATGGTGCTGAGTTTGAGACCGGCAGCGGCGGCGGTGGTCTCCAACAATTCGAAGCGGTTAAGCCTGACATGGCGGAGTTTGCGGGCGATGCGCTGAATGAGAGGCCGGGACGAAGGGACGTGGGGAGGGAGCGGGGAGTCGCTGCGGATGTGCATGCGAATATCGAACCAGGCATAACTTTCGACGACGAAGCAGGTCAAGTATTCGGCGTGGCGGGTGTGGAGTTTTTGCGGGCCGTGCGGGATGGCGGCGTTAAAATACAAGGCATCGCCGGGGTGGAGGCAGTAGACGACATCATCATAGACGTAGTCGATACTGCCCTTTAGCATGAAGATGAACTGCTCACCGACGGTGGTGCCCGTTTGCGGGCTGAAGGTGCTGCGGTCGCACGCGATGATGACAGGATTAAATTCATTGCGGACAAAGAGCGGATCACGCAGATTGAGCGAGACATAATGCGCGCCGCGTTCTGCAATGCGTTCGTTGTGGCGCACGAGCGAGACACGCACAGGCGTGGCAGCCTGGTCGGGAAACAACGTCGACACCGGCACGCCGAGCGCGGTGGCAAGTGATTCCAGAGAAGCTGCGGACGGCATGTTGGCGCCGCGTTCGAGGAGGGAGAGGAAGGCCTTGGTGACGCCTGCGCGCTTGGCCAGTTCGTGCAGCGAGATGCGGCGCGCCGAGCGCAGGGCTTTGAGGCGGGCGGGGAAGGCGGCCAGCAAGTGATCTGGATCGGCGGGCATGCGCAGTGTTGATGAAACCATGATACCTCGTTTACACAGGACGTTGTGCGACGGCCAGAATGCTTTGGGCGAAGTCGCAGTGGAGAAGCTTCAGCAGGGCACGATAGCGCCAGACGGTCAGGCGTTTGCGCCAGGTCATTTTGGCCAGGCGGCAGATGCCGATGTGCGCGAAGCCGGCCCGGCCCAGCATGCCAGCCAGATCATAGTAATGCACCGGCGCGATGTGGGTGCAGTCGCGCCAGAAAACAGTGGGATGCTGGGCATTGGGCGTAGTCAGCGCGAGCCAGCCGCCCGGGGCCGTCAGGCGGAACAATTCGCTGATGAGCGCAAGTTTGCCCGGCAGATCGAGGTGTTCAATTACTTCAGCATTGACGACTACGTCGAACTGGTCAGTAATGCTGGAGGTGTCATAGTAGTCATGCGGGTGCGAGCGGTCAACATCATGACTTTTGTACTCAATCAAATGTGCAACGGGGGCGAGACGCGGGCGCAGGAGACAGGGCCCGGCGCCGACATCCAGCAGGCGCAGCGGGCGGCCGAGTGCTGGCGCCGTCGCGTTGATGTGGGAGATGAGCCAGTCATGCAACGAGGGTACGATGGGCAGCTTGCGCACATCGGGGAAGACATGGCGGTACTGCTGGCGCCAGTGATGAATCTGCGACCAGGCAGTGTGTGAGTCAGTTGCCGGGCTGGATGTCAAACGGCACCTCCACGTCGAGATGATCGCGGTTAAGCCCAGGTGGGAAGGGCTTGAAGGCGGCTGAGCGCACAGCCCGGATGGCAGATTCTTCCAGCGCGGCGGGGCCGCGTTTGGACACGCGCACATGTTCCACGCGGCCGTTGCGATACAGGCGGAAACTGACTTCACATTGTCCGATCACGCCATCCGGTTGTACCCAGACGGCGTCAATGGCCGTGCGGATACTGTTGCGGAAATAATCGTCAATCATGGCGTTCTGCTGGGCGGCCTGTTGCGCCGCGTGTAGCGCGGCACGCTGGGCAGCTTCGGCTTGGCGCGCGGCTTCAGCTTGTGCACGTTGCTGCTCTTCGGCGCGTTGCGCGGCGGTGCGCTGGGCTTCAAGATTCTTTTGCAGCGCTTCATAGCGTTTGCGTGCTTCTTCAAAGGCCTTGTTGGCCTCGAGTTGCTCAGCGGTCAGGACAACTTTCTTCACCGGCGGCGGTTTTTCTGCGACTGTCCTGACGACGTTAGTTTGGGCGCGCTTGGCCAAGGCTTCGCGCTTGCGGCGTTCTTGTTCTTCACGCCTCTTAGCTTGTTTTTGGAGGATTTCTTTGGGCGTGGGCAAGATGGTGCGTTCGGCGGTGGGCTGGGGCGACGGCGGCTTGATAGGGGGTGGTGGTGGAACTGGTTTTGGCGGTGGCGGCGCAGGTGCCGGCCGTGGAGGCGGTGGCGGCGGCACGAGCGCAGCATGCTGTGGCTGGGGTTGAGGTGTGCTTAGCTGCACTAAATTGACGCGGAACGGTTGGCGCATGGCGCTTCGCATAGATGTCGAGCGCCACATGAGGACGAGCACCAATGCGGCCAGCGCAGCGTGCGCGGCGAGTGAGGGAAACAAAAATGCTTTGGGGGTGATCTTCATTCGGCTTGCGTCGCCAATGACAAGGTGGTGATGCCGGCATTGCGCACCACATCCAGTACTTTGATGACGTGATCGTACTTGAAGTCCTTGTCGGCACGAATGATGACAGCGAGCTTGGGCTTGCGCCGCTGCAGGTCGAGCAGCGTGTCGCGCAGATCGTCAAACGGCCGCGTGCGGCTCATTTGTTTGTCGCCCACGAAGATGACACCGATTTTTTGTGTGCCCTCGCGGATTTCCTGCAGGCTGACGGTGACGGAATCATCTTGCCGTTCAATTTGCGTGGCGCTGGCGCGCGGCAGGCTGACGTCAATGCCTTGCTCAAGAATGGGCGCGACCAGAATGAAGACGCACAGAATGTTCATCGTGATGTCGAGCAGCGACGTCACGTTGATTTCGGCGCGCAGGGGCTCGCGGCGTTTCAGCAGGAGACTCATGAGTTGCTCTCCTCAGAGACGATGCGCTCGAGCCGCGCGATCAATTCGCGGCAGAACGATTCCATGATGACAATCTGGCGGTTGGTACGCGCGCGGAAATAGTAGAAGGCTGTGATGGCCGGAATGGCAACGATCAAGCCTACGACCGTTGTGACGAGCGCAATGGCCACGCCCGGCGCCACGGCCGTCACCATGGCCGAGCCGGCCTTGGCCATTTGCCGGAAGGCAATCAAAATGCCCCACACGGTGCCGAGCAGGCCGAGGAACGGGGCCAGCGTGGAAGTGAGCGCGAGATAGCTCATGCCTTCCTCGATTTGATCAACTTGATCAGCCAGGCGCGCGTCAAGCAGTTTTTCAGCCGCTTGCACGTCTTCGACGCGCAGGCGGTCGTACGCAAACAGATGATCGCAGCAGGCACGGTAGAGCACGTAGAGAGGAATGGACGAATCCACGGGGAAATCGCGGAAAAGCTGTAAAAAGTCGCGCGCGAATTGCGCCTGGAAGGGGCGCAGGCGCTCGGCAATGCGCTGATTGCCGCGTTCAACCGCGTTGAGATACACGTACTTTGCAAAAATCAGTCCCCACATGTAAATGGACATGCCAATGAGCAGCAGACAGATGCCGCGCCCGATCCAGTCCATCTGCGTCCACACTTCAAAGATAGCCTGCATACGATGTGAATCAATCCTACTTGGTTGTTAGAGTGCCGCAGTGATGCGTTCCAGCCCGGCCATGTAGGGGCGCAAGGCTGGCGGCACGATGACGCTGCCATCGGCCTGCTGGTAGTTTTCCAGGATGGCGATCCACGTGCGCCCGACGGCGATGCCGGAGCCGTTGAGCGTGTGGGCGAAGCGCGGTTTGCCGCCGGCCGCCCGGCAGCGCAGGTTCATGCGCCGCGCCTGAAAATCGGTGCAATTCGAGCACGATGAAATCTCGCGGTAACACTGCTGGCCCGGCAGCCAGACTTCAATGTCGTACGTTTTGGCGGCCGCAAAACCCATGTCGGCCGTGCACAATGTCACGACGCGATAGGGCAGCTCGAGGAGCTGCAAGACACGTTCCGCGGCGCGCGTCATTTCTTCCAACGCTAGGTACGACGTTTCGGGGGTGGAGATATTCACCAATTCAACTTTGTCAAACTGGTGCACGCGCATGATGCCGCGCGTGTCTTTGCCATACGAACCGGCCTCGCTGCGGAAGCAGGGCGTGAAGGCGGTGTACTTGAGGGGCAGCGTGCGCTCGTCCAGAATCTCACCCGCATGAAGATTGGTCAAGGGCACTTCAGCCGTAGGAATCAAATAGAGCGGCTTTTCACCTTCAAGGCGGAAGAGATCAAGCGCGAATTTGGGCAACTGGCCGGTGCCGCGCATGGTCTCGGCGGAAACAATGTAGGGTGGGAAGAATTCGGTGTAGCCGTGTTCGCGCGTGTGGAGATCGAGCATGAAGTCAATCAAGGCGCGTTCCATGCGGGCGCCGGCGCCGCGCAACAGAGAGAAGCGGGCGCCGGAGAGCTTGGCGGCGCGCTCCAAGTCAAGAATGCCCAGCGCTGCACCGATCTCAAAATGCTGGCGCGGTTGGAAGTCAAACGTGCGGGGCGTGCCCCAGGTGCGGACAACCGCGTTGTCTTCAGGCCCGGCCCCCACTGGGACAGTAGGATCAGGGACGTTGGGAATACGTGCGGCGAGATCATTGTAGTCCTGCTCTGCGGCATCAAGTTCCTGGCGTGTTTCTTCGAGCGCGCGTTTGAGGTCTTGGACATTGCGCTGCAATTCAGCCGTGTCGCTGCCGGAACGCTTCAACGCGCCGATTTGCTTGGAGAGCTCGTTGCGTTGTTGTTCGAGGTCTTGGACGGTTTGCACGAGTGTTCTGCGGCGCTCGTCGAGCGCCAACAGCGTGTCGAAGTCATGCGCCAATGAATCATAGGCTTGGCCGGCGGCATGGCGCGTCAGCAGGGCGGCGCGGGTGGCCGCGGTGTGTTCCCGCAGCAAACGGATATCAAGCATGAGAGCTCCTCATGAGTGAAGGGCGTACAGCGGCGATGCCCGGCGCGCGGCAGCACGGGCGGCAGCATATTCCACCATGATCTGCATCAATTTACGGTACGATATGCCAGCGTGTTTGGCAGCCTGGGGCAGCAGGGACAGCTTGGTCATGCCCGGAATCATATTTGTTTCCAGCGCAAACAACACGCCTTGGCGGTTCATCATCACATCCGTGCGCGAGACGCATTCGCAGTGGAGCGCGCGATGGCATGCAATCGCCATGCGCTGAACGGCCGTGGCAGTCTCGGCTGGGACGGGCGCGGGTGTAATCTCGCGCGTGGCGCCCGGCGTATACTTGGCGTCGAAATCGAAGAACTCACTGCGCACCGGGACAATTTCCGTCACCGGCAAGGCTTCCGGCGCCGCGCCGTATGAGCGCTGCAACACCGCGCAGGTGAACTCACGGCCTTCGATGTAGCGCTCCACCAGCACCCGTTGATCAAGCTGCAACAAATGTTGTACGGTGCGCACCAACGCTTCCGGTGCGCGTGCGATGTGGACTTCAACACTAGACCCAAGGCAGGGTGATTTGATCACGACGGGCCAGCCAAACCCAGAAGCCGCATGCTGTGCCACTGCGTCACTAGCTTGTGTGACGACGAAAAACGGCGGCGTGGCAATCCCATGTGCGGCATACAAGTATTTGCTGATAGTTTTGTCCATGGATAGCGCTGCGCCGGCCACGCCGCTATGCGAATGAGCAATGCCGAACAGCTCCAGCGCGCCTTGAATCTGGCCGTCTTCACCGCCCGCGCCGTGCAGCGCCAGCATGGCCACATCTACAGGCCATTGCTGCAGCGTGCGGAAGGCATCCAGCAAGCTGACACGGTGCGCTGCGTGCAACGCATCCGGCCCGGGCTCAACGTCCGGCGGCAGCACGCGCGCGCGGCGGTCAGGCAGCAATTCAACCGCGCGCACGCTGTAGCGCGCGCCGGCCAGATGGGCAAACATCGCCGCGCCCGACTGCAGCGAGATGGCGCGCTCATGGCTCCAGCCGCCCATGATTACCGCCACGCGCCTGTTTTTATGTGGGGGTCCAAGTGGCATAGTAGCTTAACATATGATACTCGAAAGCATGCCTCTTTGCAAGCGGTGGGACTGTCCTTCATCCGGCGACGAGCGACATAAGCGTGGAGGGGCAGCGGCCTCGCTGCCCTTGAGCCCTGCAGCCATCAGGCTGCCGAGGCCGGCGGCTCTCCCTAGTTGCTGGATTCAGGGTTTGGCATGCCTCTTGACTTTTTGGGAAAGATAGGCTATAATAGCCGCACAATGGGAAACTGAGAAGGTCACATGACTATCAGTAACTAACAACATATCACCCCAGTAAGAGGAGCAACGTATGAAGCGTATCGTGAGTCTCGTTGTGGCAGTCAGCATGGTTCTGACGGCAGTCGCGGGTACCGGTGAACTGATCACCATGGGCTTGGCGCGTGGCATGGACAACATGGTTGTCTCGCCGGCTGCGGTCTTCCATCAGACCGTTCTGGATGTCAAGGAGTACAGCTTGGTCGGTCTCGTCACGGGTCCGGTCAAGGGTCTCATCTTCGGCACCTGCCGTCTGTTCGCTGGTTTGGCGGACTTCTTGACGCTCGGCTTGCTGCCGGAAGACGGCAACCCGTACAGCGCGCTGTGCGTGAAGCCGATCTGGCTTGAGAAGTGTGAGTGCCCGGCGCCGGCCGCGGTGCCCTGCCCCACGAAGTAAGGCTGTTACTCTCATGTTTGATGCAAAGCGCCGGCAAACCTGCCGGTGCTTTGTTTTTTTGTGTGAACGGCCGTGGGGACCACGACCCTCAATGCCAGTTTCGCGATTTACGATTTACGATTTACGATTTACAATTTACAATTTAGAATTTGTGTTGATTGCAGACGGCAATCAATGGCAAATGACAAATGTCAAATGCACCATGATGGAGTTGTGAGGGACGCAGGCGTTGGCGCGCCTATTGCTGGACGCCGTCGCGGTAATGCACTGTTTGACTGTTTCCGGTTTCGTCCCACTCTGTGCACATGCCGTCTTTTTGGCCATTGCGGTAAGAGCCGTCGAATTTGGGGCGGTTGTCAGGGTACCATTCTTTCCAGCGCCCATCGCGCAGGCCATCGCGGTACGAGCCTTCGTAAGCGAGCACGCCGTTGTCAAACCACTCGCGCCAGAGGCCGTCTTTTTGGCCATAGCGGTAGCGGCCTTCGGCTTTTTTGGTGGTGTTGGGATACCATTCCACTGCCGGGCCGTCCTGCTGGCCGTCACGATAGTTTTCTTCGAAGTGGGGGCGGCCGTCGGGATAAACACCTTTCCAGATGCCATCACGCTTGCCGTTGACATACATGCCGCTTGAGGCCAGGCGGCCGTTGGGATGCCAGAATGTCCATACACCCACGCGTTTGCCTTTGGCGTAGAGGCCTTCAAATGCCTTCTGCCCGGTTGGGTGCCAGCCGAGCCAGCGCCCGTCGTGGAGGCCTTCAAAATAGATACCCTGCGAGGCTTTTTCGCCGTTGTCGTGCCAGGTTGCCCAAGTGCCGGTTTTTTTGCCATTGAGATACATACCTTCGGACGCGCGGCGCCCGTTGGGATGCCAAGTGGTCCATGAGTTGATGCGCTGGCCGTTTTCGTAATCGCCTTGAGCGGCGCGCCCGCCGTTGTCGTGCCAGGAGGTCCATGTGCCTGTGCGCGAGCCTTTGACATACTCGCCTTTGGCGGCGCGTTCACCGTTGGGATGCCAGAAGCGCCACGTGCCCGTGCGTTGCCCGCGGTCGTATGCGCCTTCGGCTTTTTTCTGGCCGTTGCGATGCCAGAGCGTCCATGCGCCGTCACGGACACCATCACGCTGCGGGCCCTCGCCATGTTTCTCGCCTGTCTCGTAGCGCGCCACGAGTATAGGTTTTTTCTCGTTGCCGTCTTTGTCTTTTTCGACAAGCAGTTCTTCCTTTACGGCGCCGTTGGTATAGACCGAGATGACTTCGCGTGTTGCGCGCAGTTGCCCGTAGTGGTAGTCCTGCATGCGCCACTTCCCGCCGGTGTCCCATTCCATCCAGCGGCCATGCCGCTCATTGCGCACATACACACCTTCGGCTTGTTTCGAACCATTCGCGTACCACACCACGCTGGTGCCTTGGAGCAGGCCGTTGACATAGGTCATCTGCGAACGCATTTGCCCGTTGGGGTGCCACTGTGTCCAGACCCCTTCTTTCTTGCCATTGCGGTATTCGCCTTCGGAGGCTTTTTGTCCGCCGGGATGCCACAAGACCCACAGGCCTTCCTGCCGCCCGTTGCGATAGGCGCCTTCGTATGCCAGGCCGGTCTCAGTGACCCCGCGCCACGGGCCGTCTGGCTCGCCATGCACATAGTTGCCTTCGAGTAAGAGCTTGCCATCGCGCGTGTACTCAATCCATGTGCCATGCCGCTTGCCATACAAGAACACGCCAGAGGCCTGTGTCACGCCGTTGTCGTGCCAGGCAATCCACTGACCTTCTGGCCGGTCATATTGATATGCCCCCACCGATTTCAGCTGGCCGTTGGGATGCCATTCGCGCCACAGGCCGTGTTTTTCGCCGTAGCGCATGCCGCCTTGATATTCGATTTTGCCGTTTGGGTAGAAATGCGCCACTTCCGGCTGTTTCGAGCGCTGGCCGAGTTCATCAATGGCGTAAGACAATTCTTTCTTAATCGTGCCATTGCGATAGCGTTCGACGACTTCGCGCTCTTCGCGCACCTGGCCGGCTTGGTAGGTGACTACGCGTTCTACGCCATTGGTGAGCTGCACCCAGCGGCCGTGAGGCAGTCCGTTGCTGTAGGCGCCTTGCCAGAGCACGCGCCCGTCGCGGTCCCACGCCGTCCACATGCCGTCCCGCACGCCGTTGCGCAGCGTGCCTTCCATTTCTTTGCGCCCGTTGTCATGCCAGCGGGTGAGCACGCCTTGGTCCGGCAGCTCGCCCGACGCATCGGCCTGCTGCTGGAACGCTTCCCGTAACTGGCCATTCGGGTGGAAGCTGCGTTCTTCGCGCCGAGAGGTGCGTAAGCCGCGCACGTATTCCTGCACGATTACCATGTTGTTCGTCCACTCCGTCCACGTGCCGTGCCGTTCATCATCCTCAAAGGTGCCTTGCATATACTTCTCGCCGCGTTCATTCCAATAGGTACGCGGGCCGTGGCGTTTGCCGTTGCGGAAGCGGCCTTCGGTTTCCTTGTTGCCGTTGGGATGCCAGTAGGTCCAAGTGCCATCCGCCAGTCCGTTGACCATTTTTCCTTGTGCTGCGATCTGACCATTGGCATGCCAGTAGGTCCATTGCCCGTGCGGCTTGCCATTGCGAAATGTGCCCTGCTGCGGCACGCCGTTCTCGTCCCAAATTGTCCATACACCGTGGGGCAGGTCCTTCTTTTTTGTGCCGACCGATTTCAGGCGCCCGTCCTCAAACCAGTTCGACCACACGCCTTCTTGAAAGCCCCATGCGTACATGCCGCACGCCTGCATCTGGCCGTTGTTATACCACATGGTGTACCAGCCCGTGCGGAAGGCGTTGGTCTGCCAATCATAGGAGACCGACCCCTCTATGCGCTTCTGCCCACCTGGATAGTATTCGACAAACGGTTCAACGTACCGGTTTGTGTCTGTGGCCATCTGGGCGCCCGCCAAGTATGCCATCATCACCGCAACACCTGCACTCCAGCCTGCGCTGCGCGTCATCAGTGCTCCTTGTTGTTGTCATGAATTCGTATCATCATGCCGCCAGCTATTATACGCTATTTTGCCGGTCAGGGCAATGTGGTTTCACATTTTGTCCGGAGTTTGCTATAATACATTTTCTAGACCGTTAGGACAGTGGCGCGGCCGCGCGGGGGGTTGGGCCGCTGCGCACGCGCCGTATTGATTACCCCGGAGTTTGCATGCCTGTGGCTGCCAAGGCCTCATCCGCTGCCCCCGCGCCGTCGCGCGCTGCCGTTGCGTGGAACACGCTGTGGCAGATGCTCATCATTGTCCCCGTCGCGCTGTTTGTCAAATCCAATACGATCGAACTGTTCAAAATTCCCACCGGTTCGATGGAGCCGACCTTGTACGGCGCGAACGACATGGGGCGCGGGTTTGGCGACCATCTTTTTGTTTCGCGGTTTACCTACGGCCTGAGTGGCGTGATGAAGATTCCGCTGCTCAATTGGCGCCTGCAACTTCCCTATCGCCGCCTGATGTTCTGGGGCATGCGCCAGCCGCGTGTGGGCGATGTGGTGGTGTTTGAAAACCCCGTGGATCCCCGCATAGACTACATCAAACGCTGTGCCGGGGCGCCCGGCGACCGCGTGGCGATTCGCAATGGGCGCTTATTTGTGAATGATAACCTCATCACCAACACACCAGCCCAGGCTACGTATGTCAAATATGTCAACGCCGGCCTGCTGGCCGACCGCTACGCGCCGCTGAGCCGCGCCGTGGCCAAACTTGGTGAGATCTATCTGGCGCGCGCCATGGCCACCAATGGCGCGCTCGCGCGCGAGGCGCTGGCCATCGTGCAGCGCGATCATCCCAATATCACGCCACAAGCTTTGCAGAGGCTGTTGCTGGACCCCAATCAGCTTGTGCGCGACCGCTTGAGCCCGGCCACGCTGGCCAGCTTCGCACGCTTTGCCGAGCGCCACGGCGGCGCTGAAGCTGCCGGCCATGTCACCGTCAACGGCCGCCCGTTTCTGGCCGTCGCCGCTGATGTCGAACGCCGCACCGCCACATTCGATCATGTTCTTGACACGATTGATGTGACTGTGACCGTGCCGTCAAATTCGTTTTTCATGCTCGGCGACAACAGCGCCGCGTCGCTCGACAGCCGCTATTGGGGCTTTGTGCCATTTGATCTGATCAAAGGCAAGGCGCTGTGCGTATACTTGCCGATCAAGCGCATTCGTGTGGTGCGATGATTGCGGCGCGCATCGTTTGCCGCAGTACATGGGCGGCCATGATGGGGTTCGGCCTGCTGGTGAGCAGCGGCTGCAGCACGTTTCGCGGGGTCATGCCGGAGCCGCTGGGGGATGTGTTGCGCCCACCGGGCAGACCGCAGAACGTGCGCGTGGCGCTGGCGCGCAACGCGCCATCCGCGCGCATTAAAGTTACGGGACCCGGCGTGATCTATGATGCTGCGCGCCGCCGCCGCCTGCGCAGTTTTGCCATTTTGAATGACACGGTGTTTTCCGCCGACGCCCGTGGCGTGCTGATGGCGGGGAGGCCGCTTGGCGCGTCCCGCGTGGCGGTTCTGCCCGACATGCCGCGCACGCTGTGGATCAACGGCACACTGTATCGCGGCGACGCCACCATCATCGTTGGCAATCCGGGCAGTGTCACCGTGGTCAACACGCTGCCGCTGGAAGACTATTTGATGGGCGTGGTACCCAAAGAAACGTTTGCAAGCTGGCCGGAAGCGGCTGTGCGCGCCCAAGCCGTGGCCGCGCGCAGTTTCGCCGTACATCACATCCGCAAATCCACCGCGGCAGATTTTGATGTGATCGCGCCGGGGCATCAGCTGTATGGAGGCGTGGCAGCGGAAGACCCGCGCACCACCAAGGCCGTGCTCGATACGGAAGGTGAAGTGCTCTGGTATAATGGCGACGTGTTGTGCACGTTTTTTCATACCACCTGCGGAGGGCGCACCGAAGAGGCCTCGAACGTTTTCCCCAACGTGACGTCGTATCCGCCGGCCGTGCTGTCGCCCTACGAAGCCGATTCGCCGCACCATGCGTGGCGTCATTCGATTGCGCTGGTCAACTGCGCGGAGAAGCTGCGGCAGGCTGGGAAACCGCTGGGCGGCCCGATTACTTCGGTGACAATTGTGCGGCGCTTCCCCAGCGGGCGCGTGGCGCAGATTCGCTTTGCCTCGCGCGACTCGTCCGTTACGCTGACGGGTGAGGAATGCCGCCGCATTTTAGGCTACGACACGATTCGCTCGACCTGGTTTAACGCCGGCATCCGCGGCGACCGCATCGAATTTGCCGGGCGCGGCTGGGGCCACGGCGTCGGCCTGTGCCAGTGGAGCAGCAAAGGCATGGCCGACCGCGGGTATGATTACGAGCGCATTTTGCTGTACTTTTATCCCGGGGCGGCGCTGCGCCGCCTGCCGCGCTAAGAGCTAGGCAAGTGTGAGCAACTGCGCGGCATTGCCGCCCAGCACGGCGGCTTCCAGCGCCGCGGGCAGCCGCCACGAGCGCACATACGCAATTGTTGCGTCCTGGCTGACCCACGGAAAATCCGAGCCCAGCAGCACCCGCTCATAGCCGTGTGCCTCGAAGAGCCGCCGGCGCATCTCATCGGGCAGCGCGCCAGCACAGAATGCCACATCCAGCCACACACGCGGATGTTTGGCAAGACAGTCCAATACTTCCTGCCAGCGCATAAAGCCGCCGGCATGCGCGGCGATTACGCGCAGCCCGTCAACCGTGTCGAGCACGCGCGCCAGTTGGCGCGGCGTTGCGCGCGCGGCGCACGTTGCGAAATAGTCGTCGCCCATGTGCAGCAGTACCACCAAACCTGCCGCCGCAATGGCGCGGAAGAACGGCACGAATTCAGGTGCGTCTAATTGAAACTCTTGAAACTCTGGATGAAGTTTCACACCTTTGATGCCGGCATTCACCAGGCGCGCAATCTCGTGTTCCCATGCGGCATAACGCGGATGCAGCGCGCCAAAAGCAATCACACCCGTTTCGTGGTGAAGCGTTTCGATCACGTAGCGGTTAATGCCCGGCACGTGTTCCGGCTGCGTGGCAACCGGCACAGTAACAGAACAGGTGATGTTATTGCGTTGCATGGAGCGGCGCAGGGCAGCGAGAGTGCCGTCTTCAGCGGCCCGCAAGCCCGGGAGCTTGGCACTGGCTTCCATCGTTGCCACTGCCCGCGCCGCCAGCCCGTCTGGAAATACATGCGTATGCACATCAATTATCATAATTCTGATTATAGCAAGCTGGCGCGGCAGGAAGCAAGATCCTGGATCCGGCGACTAGTGACATAGAATTGGAGGGGCAGCGGCCTCGCTGCCCTTTTACCCCGCGCGCATAAGGCCGCCGGGGCCGGCAGCCCTCCATGCGGATTCAATAGCGATACCGATAGCCAGAACTGGAGGGGCAACGGCCTCGTTGCCCTTGAGCTCTGCAGCCATCAGGCCGCTGTGGCCGGCGGCCCTCCCTAGTCGCCGGATCTGGCAAGATGCGCGGAACGTTCATCTGAAATGCTGACATAAGGAAACGCTAATCAGGGAGAGTGAGTGCGCCGGCACGGCGCGGAGGGGCGCGCAGGCGGGGCGGAATGATCCAAAGAGCTGTGAACAGAAGGGACAACAAGCGCAAGATGTGGCGTGCATGAGTTCGGCGTATGCGCGGGCTTTACTTATACGGCCGCTTTTGTTATACTATCCACTAGAGAAAAGGCGGCTGGGCGTGCCAGCTGCTGCGAACCAAGTAACCCTGCCATGGGCTAGGCGAAGCGGCCGTGCCGTTCGCGTGGCGCATGGTGAAGCGCGGGCCGCACGGCAGGCCGCGTGTAAGGAACCACATGTCACTTCACGGTGAAGCGAAACAACAACTGATTGCAAAGTACCGGCAGCACGAGCAGGACACAGGGTCTTGCGAGGTGCAAGTGGCCATCATGACCGAGCGCATCAACCAATTGACGGAGCATTTGCGCGCGCACAAGAAGGATCACAATTCGCGGCGCGGGCTGCTGATGCTGGTGGCCAAGCGGCGCAAGCTGCTGGATTACCTCGCGGCGCGGGATGAAACGCGCTACAAAAAGTTGATTGAGGCATTAAACATTCGAAAATAAGAACTGACATCGCGAGGCCGCCGGCGAGTGCCGGCGGCCGCGCTGTCTGCCACGCCTGCCTCGGACATGCCTGGGCTGCGTGTGGACACGGCGATGCTGATGCTCGTGTCGTTTTTTTGTTTTACTTTTTACCTTTTCCGACACGAGTCCCAGCAGCAGCTTGTCCGGCGCGACGGTGCAGCGCGCATCCAGTGATGTCATCATGACAAGCAGAAGGAAACAAGGTATGCCAACGAAAGTTGAAACACAATTTCTTAACCGCGCGCTCTCGCTCGAGACGGGCAAAATCGCGCGCCAGGCACATGGCGCCGTCTGGCTGCAGCACGGCAGCCTCGTGATTCTGGCCACGGCCGTTTCGCCCAACGAGCGCCGCGAGGGGGTGGATTATTTCCCGCTCAACGTGGACTACCGCGAGCGCTACACGGCGGTGGGGCGCTTCCCCGGCGGCTACATCAAACGCGAAGGGCGGCCGACGGACAAGGAAATCCTGACGGCACGCTGCATTGACCGGCCGTTGCGCCCGCTCTTTCCGGCTGATTATTTCAACGAAGTGCAGATCATAGTGCAGGTGATGTCGGCGGATCCGGCGGAAGACCCGGACACGATGGCTGTGGTGGCGGCATCGGCGTGCGTGGCGGTGTCGGACATCCCCATCAACGCGCTAGTGGGTGCAGTGCGGGTGAGCAAGATTGACGGCGAGCTGCGCATCAATGCGCCGCACGAAGCGCGCGAGCGCGCCACGCTGGATTTTGTGGTGGCCGGCACACGCGAGAAGGTGATTATGATTGAAGGCACGGCACGCCAGGCGCCTGAAGCCGACGTGCATGAAGCAATCATGGTGGGGCAGCGCGAGCTGCAGCCGCTGATTGCGCTGCAGGAAGAGCTGGCGCGGCAGGCGGGCGTGCAGAAGCGCGCGTACACGCCGGTGGCGCCGTGCGAGCGCACAAAGGCCGCCGTGCAGGCGGCGCGCGACAAGGTATGCGCGGCGCTGCGGATCACGCACAAGACCGAACGCAATGCGGCATTGAGCGCCATCAAGGACGAGATTCGCGCGGCACTGGAGGCTGACGCGAGTGCAGGCGCCGCGCCGGTGGACGCGATGGCGCTGGGGCTGGCATACGACGAGCTGGTTGGCGCGTGCATGCGGGCGATGATCCTGCAGGAGCAGCGGCGCGTGGACGGGCGCGGGCTGGACGAGCTGCGGCCGATCACGTGCGAAGTGGGGCTGCTGCCGCGCACACACGGCTCGGCGTTGTTCATGCGCGGCGAAACGCAGAGCATCGGCGTGACTACGCTTGGCACGGCCGAGGACGAGCAGGAAATCGAGCTGCTGCACGGCGAGACGACGAAGAAGTTCATGCTGCACTATTCCTTCCCGCCGTACTCAGTGGGCGAAGCCAAGCCGGTACGCGGCCCGGGGCGGCGCGAGATCGGCCATGGCGACTTGGCGGAGCGCAGTCTGCGGCCGGTGGTGCCCGAAGATTTCACGTACACCATCCGCGTCACCAGCGACATAACGGAGAGCAACGGCTCGTCATCCATGGCGTCGGTGTGTTCGGGCTGCCTGTCGCTGATGGACGCGGGCGTGCCGATCAGCGCGCCGGTGGCGGGGATTTCGATCGGCTTGGTAGAGCAGGGCGAGCAGCGCGTTTTGCTGACAGACATTGTCGGCGATGAAGATCATTACTGCCACATGGATTTCAAGGTAGCAGGGACGGCGCAGGGGGTGACGGGTATTCAGGTTGACTTAAAAGTGCCGGGACTGCCGCCGGAGTTTATTGGCACGATCCTCGAGCGGGCGCGCGCGGCGCGGTTGAAGATTCTTGACATCATGCACGCCACCTTGCAGGCGCCGCGGCCGCAGCTGTCGCCGTATGCGCCGAAGATTCTGACGATCCGCATTCCGGTGGACAAGATCGGCGCCGTGATTGGACCGAGCGGCAAGAATGTGCGCCGCATTCAGGAAGAAACCAAAACCACCATTTCGATTGAGGACGACGGCACGGTGCAGATTGCCGGCGAAACGCAAGCCGCGGCTGAAGCCGGGCGTGCCATGATTGAAGACTGGATTGCTGAGGCGGAAATCGGCAAAATCTATGAAGGCCCGGTGACACGCATCATGGCATTTGGCGCGTTCGTCAAGATTCTGCCCGAATGCGAGGGCATGGTGCATATCAGCGAAATCGCCGATCGCCGCATCGAGAAGATCGAGGACGTTTTAAAGATTGGCGATGTAGTAAAAGTGCGGGTCATAGAGATTGACGAAAAGGGGCGGGTAAATTTGACGATGCGGCACGTGGATGGGCCGTTTGATCCGGGGCAGGTACGCGAGCGGCCGCCGGAGCGGCGCGAGCGCGGCGAGCGCGGTGAGCGCGGCGGCGAGCGAGGCGGGCATGAACGAGGCGGCCGCGACGGGCGCGACCGTGGCGGGCGCGACCGCCGAAACGGTGGCGGGCGGCGCTGAATGCCGCCCCCTTCTGCTGCGTCCAATACCCTGGGGAATGCACGAACCGGTGTTGAAAATCAAGTTCCTCCCGCACGGCGAAGGCCTGCCGGTACCGCACTATCAGACCGCTGGCGCCAGCGGGTTGGATTTGTACGCGGCCGTGCCGGCCCCGGTGACGTTGGCGCCGGGTGACATTTACTGCGTGCCAACGGGCATCGCCATCGAGCTCGAATCAGGGTATGAGGCGCAAGTGCGCGCGCGCAGCGGCCTGGCGCTGAAACACGGCCTTGGGCTGGTGAACGCGCCGGGGACGATTGACGCAGACTACCGCGGCGAAGTGGGCGTGATTGTGATCAATCACGGCCGCGCACCGTTTACGGTGGAGCGCGGGATGCGCATTGCGCAACTGGTGGTGCAGCCGGTGTGCCGCGCGCGGGTGCAGGTGGCGGACGATTTGAGCACGACGGCGCGCGCGGCGGGCGGCTTTGGCCACACCGGCCACTGATCGCCTGCGCGCGCACCGCAACGACGAATATAATCAACAAGGAGTTGGTGATGAAACAGATGCAAGCGTGCATGAGAGTGTATGCGATGCTAGCAGTGCTGGCTGCCGCCGCATGGCGCGGGTCTGCCGCGGATGAGCCTGTCGCAACCAATATAGCGGCCGCCCCGCCCGCCGTGGTGAGCACCAACACGGTGCTGCCGCCCCGGTCCTCCAACCTGACGTTGAAAGCGCCGAATGTTCTGAGCGTCAAGCGCATGGTGGGCGATGTGGAGAAAACCGGCATCACGTTGTTCACCCGCGTCTTCAGCATCGATACGCAAACCGGCATCAATGAGCTGTTCAACCGCTGCCGTATGGTCGACAAAGAGATCTTGAAAAACGGGCGCAATCCCGTGGCAGCGCGGATTGAAGACGGATATGCGTCGCGGCAGTTTCGCCAGCGCAACGGCGTCGTCATTACGAATTCATTGTATTTCGACCTCGTGGCACCGCAGCGCATGGCATACGTGGCAGGCGGCGTGATGCGGCGCCAAGACACGTCGAATATCGTTCAGCACGTGCTGGCGGCGGCAGACAGCGCCTACAAACGGACGGTCACCATGCTGTTAATGGGGCCGTTCATGGACTGGCGCGCCGTGCGGGGCCGGATTTATATTGTGACTGATGCGAAGATTTGGGACACCTTCGTCAAATCGCAAGTGAAGCCGCAGCCGGTGCAAACGGTGCATACTGACGCGGCGCGGCGTGAGTTCATCGTGTACGCGGGGCCGGAAGCATTTGCGTATCTGGACCAGGCGGTGGCCTACGCCGTGGCAGAGGCGGTGCTGGATGAGTATGCACGGGTAATCACGGGCAAGCCGCAGGCGCGCCTGCCGCTTTTTTTCAGCGCGGGCGTAGCGGGTGAATTGTCGGGGCTGGAAGTGGTGCAAAGCCGGCTCGGTCCGCTGCAGCTGCCGCAATACACGGTGAATTACCGCACGTATCGTGTTCAGATGCCCAAGCGCGGGTTCATGGTGCCGCTCAGTGCGAAGCGCCTGCGCAGCCTGGACGAGCTGGTGAACACGGCGGAATATCCGGCCAAGAACGAAGAGCTGTACTATTTCCTGCGCCAGAGCCGGGCCGTGGCGGAGGCACTGTCCAGCAATGCGCCGCTGGCCATGGTTAACCTGGCGCGCGCGCTGGCAGGCGGCAGCGAGTTCAAAAAGGAAATCGGCTTGGCCTACATGGAGATGCAACGCGATGTGTTGGCCAAGCCCGTCACCGCAGCCAAGCCCGCTGTGCAAACGGCCGAGACGGGCGAGCGCAAGTATCCTGATTATGAGCGCTTTGCCAAATACATTCAGCCGTTCTTCCATCGGCTGACGGAAGAGTATCAAACCGAACTACTGAAACAACGTAAACCCGCGGCCACGCCTGCGGCAAACAACGCGCCGGCCAAGCCGCGCTAGCCCTGATGAAGGAGCCTGCCATGAAACCAGTGATGATCGTCTTAGTGTGGGTGCTCACACTGTGTAGTGTTGCTGCGCCGCCTGCGCCGCCGGCCACGGATGACGATGCGGATGTGGCTGCGGCGGAAGCTTCTGCTGAAACGGCCGCCACGGGCACGGTCGCGGAAGCCGTCAGCGACGAAACTGGGCCGGAAGCGGCGCTGTTTGCCAAGCCGAGCGTCGCCGATGTGGCCAACGCCATTCGCAGCATGAGCAGCGGCGCGAAGCAGGACCAAGTCATGAAAATCGCCGCTGCGCTGGGCTGGGATTTGCGCAGCCCGCGCGCGATTGATGAGTTTTTTCAACAGATGCGCGCGCATGACCGCGCCGTGCTGCAGCGCGGCAACAGCGTGACAACGAAGCGCGTGCTGGAACTGGCGCGGCGCGTCCCCTACACGCGCAAAACCAGCCAGCACTTCATGATCATGTACCCGCGCAACATGACGGTCTCCGTTAAAGGCAAGACTGCATCCAAACCGTTTGATGAAGTCTATCCGGTGGAAGACATTTTGAACGCGGCCGATGCGGCGTTCCGCAAGACGACGGACCTGCTGCTGATGAGCCAATTTATGAACTGGGCGGGCAAGGTGCGCGGCCGCATCTATCTGATCGCCGATCAAACGGAATGGAATGTCATCCGCCGCAGTGGCATGGCCACCACGCCGGTGCAGATTATCCTGACGGAAGATGACACACGCGAGTTTTTTGTCTTCGTGAATCCGATGGTGCGTGAGATGCTGGACGCCGCAGTGAGTTTTGCCGTAGCCGAGCTGGTGCTGAAAGAGTACAGCATGGCGATGGCAAAACAGCAGCGCCCACGCCTGCCGGTGTTCTACCTGACGGGGGCGGCGGCGGAGATCGCGGGGTTGAATGCCGTGATCACCGAGCAGGGGCCGCAGCAAGTCAAGAGCTGGAAAGGCCGGCCGGTCACCCCAAAGGATGTCTTGCACCTTCACCGGCGCTTCAGCAAAGGCGAAACGCCGCACGGCCATCTGCCGCTCCTTGAACGCAATTTGAATGACTTTGACCGTGTGGTGATGCTGGCGTCATATCCGCGCGACGATGAGCAGATTTTTTACCACATGATTCAGAGCCGCGCGCTGATACGGTACCTCGTGGAGAACGGCGCCCTGCCGTTTGTCGTTATGAGCAAAGAACTTGCCGCGGGCAAAGTGCTGGAACGTGCGTTCGACAACGACTATGTGCGCACGCGCAACGAATTGGCGGGCGGCAGCAGCAGCGCGGCCAAAGCGCCGGAAAAACAAAAACCAGAACGCGAGCGCGAACGCGGTAAGAAGGACGCAGGAAAGAACACCACGCCGCCCGAAAAAGCATCCGTCAAGCCTGACGACGTCTTGAAAAGCTACCGCACCTTGCGCTCCAATGCCAAAGAGGCGATTTTCCTGCCGTTGACCGAGGCTTACATGGCCGCCGAGGCCGCGCACAAGTAACTCCAGCACCGCCTGGTGGAAGATACTGATATGAAACGTGTGATCATTGTAGTGAGCGTGGTGAGCGCGATAAGTGCAGCCGCACTGGCCGCATGGTACATGCTGCGCGTGCCATTTGCCCAGCAGTATCAGCATGCCGTGCTGCAGATTGACACCCGGCCGGCGGCGGCACGGCCTGTGCTGCAGCGCGCGCTGCGCGTCTATGCCGGCACACCAGAATTCGCCAATGCGCTGTATCACTTTGCGCGCTGCGAAAGCGCGCTGAATCCTACCAATACCGCGGCGTGGGAAGCCGTACTGAACACGCATACCGCGCGGCACATTCTGGCCGAAGCCCGCCAGCGCCTGGCCGACCAGCATCCCAACCGGCTGGCCGCGTTGGAAGCGTTTGTGCGGGACTTCCCCGAGCACCCGCGCGCACGTGCGTTCCTGGCCGAACTCGGCGCCGCCGCCGAAGCGCGCGATGATCTCATCAAAGCCCAGTACTGCTGGCAGCAATTGGTTGATCTGCATCCGCACTCTGCGGAAGCCCGTGAGGTGCGCGACAAACTTGGCGCGCTCAACATGAAGCTATTGTGCTCGCCGCGGCCACTGCCCTTTACGTTGCGCCATACCGTGCAGCGCGGCGAAACGATCCTGGCCATCGCCAAGCGCTACACCAACACGGTTGACCAAATCAAGCGCATCAACGCGCTCAAGAGCGATGTGATTACACCAGGAGTAACGTTGAAGATTGATCTATCGCGCTATGTCATTGACATCAGCATCAGTGAGCATGCCTTGACACTCTACCGCGTGTGGAACAACACGACGAATTTTGTCAAGCGCTACAGTGTGGGGACGGGCAGGGAAGACAACACGCCGCGCGGCACGTTCCGCATCGTCTTGCGGCAGCAGAATCCGACGTGGTACCGCGCGGGCAGCCCGCCCATCCCCTTCGGCTCGCCCGAGAATCAACTGGGCACGCGCTGGCTGGGCATTGACGCGCAGAGCTATGGCATTCACGGCACATGGGAACCCGAGACGATCGGCGGCGCCACCAGCGCCGGCTGCATCCGCATGCACAACGCCGATGTCGAGGAGTTGTATGACCTGGTGCGCGTGGGAACGCCGGTGATAATACATGACTAATGATTACGTTTGATTTTGAGAAACCGCTAATTGAACACGAAAAAAAGCTGGCCGAGTTGCGCGCCTATGCACAGGAAGCGCACATTGACGTCTCGGCTGAAATCGCCAGTTTGGAGCAGAAACGCGACCGGTTGTGCGCGGAGATTTATGCCAACCTGACGCCCTACCAAAAAGTACAAGTTGCGCGGCATCCCAACCGGCCCTACACGCTGGACTATGTGCGGCTGATGTGCGAGGATTTTATCGAGCTGCACGGCGACCGGCGCTTCTCGGACGACCGCGCCATGGTGGGCGGCTTCGCGACGCTCAGCGGGCGCCGCATCATGCTGATCGGCCATCAAAAGGGCCGCGATATCAAAGAAAATCTGAAACGCAATTTCGGCATGGCGCATCCGGAGGGCTATCGCAAGGCCATGCGGCTGATGGAGCTGGCCGGCCGCTGCGGGCTGCCGATTGTGTGTTTCATCGACACGCCGGGCGCCTACCCGGGCATTGGCGCCGAAGAGCGCGGCCAGGCCGAGGCCATCGCCGTCAATTTGCGTGACATGATGGGCCTGGGTGTGCCCGTGATTTGCATTGTGATTGGCGAAGGTGGCAGTGGCGGCGCGCTGGGCATCGGGGTCGGCAACCGTGTGCTGATTATGGAGCATGCCTACTACTCCGTGATCTCGCCGGAGGGCTGTGCCGCGATTTTGTTCCGCGACGCCTCGCGCAATCAGGAGGCCGCCAACGCCCTCAAACTTACAGCACAGGACCTGCTGGCGTTTGGTGTGGTTGAAGAAATCATCCCCGAGCCGCTGGGCGGCGCACACCGTCATCACGACGAAGCTGCTGCGCGCGTCAAGGAGGCAATCCTGCGCCATCTTGACCAGCTGGCCCTGCTTTCGCCTGATCAATTGCGCGCGCAACGCTATGACAAGTTCCGCGCCATCGGCGTTTTCAGCCAGGCGCAGGAAGAATTGGTACATCCCGCCAGCACCTAACCGCCATCCGTTTTCGCTATGATTCACATCCGCGGCGCCCGCGAGCACAATCTCAAAAACATTGATGTGGACATCCCGCATCGTGCACTGGTCGTCATTACCGGCCTGTCCGGTTCGGGCAAATCAAGTTTGGCCTTTGACACCTTGTTTGCCGAGGGCCAGCGGCGCTTTGTAGAGAGCCTGTCAGCGTATGCGCGCCAATTTCTCGGCGTGATGCAAAAACCGCGCGTCAACAGCATTACCGGCCTCTCTCCGGCGATCGCAATTGAGCAGCGCAACACCGCCACCGGGCTGCGCAGCACGGTGGGAACGATTACTGAAATCTACGATTACCTGCGCCTGCTGTACGCCCATCTGGGCGTGCCGCACTGCCCGGCCTGCGGCCATCAAATCGAAGCGCAAACCACCGCGCAGATTCACGCCGCCATCATGGCCATGCCGCCCGGCACAAAAATCGAACTACTTGCGCCAGTGGTGCTGGGACAGAAAGGCGAGCATCGCGAGGTGCTCGAACGCGCGCAGCGCGCCGGGTTTGTGCGCGTGCGCATAGATGGCGTCACTTACTTGCTCGAGCAGGCGCCCACGCTGGCCCGCACCATGCGCCACTCGGTTGAAATTGTGGTTGACCGGCTGGTGATCGGCCCGGGCATCGAAGCACGCCTGGCGGAGTCGCTGGAAACTGCCCTGCGGCTTGGCGAAGGCCGCGTCATTGCCGCCCCGCCGCGCGCCGCAGACGCGCCTCCGCCGCGCTGGGCGCCCTTGCAGCCCGGCGACATCCTTTTTTCGCGCAACTATGCCTGCACCCACTGCGACGCCAATTATCCGTGCGAGCCGCTTACCCCGCGCCTGTTCTCATTCAACAGCCCGTATGGCATGTGCAAAAGCTGCCACGGCCTGGGCGTCAGTCTGCGCGACTTTGTGACGCCGTGCGAGGCGTGCGGCGGCGCGCGCCTTAATCCTTACAGCCGCGCCGTTACAGTCAACGGCATGACGATTGTCGAATTCACGCGACAATCCGTGAGTGACGCGCTGGCGTTTGTCACCACCTTGCCACTGACGCCCGCGCAGCGCGAGATTGTGGGCGATGTGTGCAAGGAAATCGCCGCACGCCTGACATTTTTGCAAGACGTCGGCCTAGGCTATTTGACGCTCGACCGCCGCGGCGACTCGCTCTCCGGCGGCGAGGCGCAACGCATCCGCCTGGCCTCGCAGATCGGCACCGGCCTCACCGGCGTGCTCTACGTCCTTGACGAACCGACGATTGGCTTGCACGCCCGCGACAACGAAAAGCTCTTGCGCACCCTTGAGCAGTTGCGCGACCTCGGCAACACGGTCGTCCTCGTAGAGCATGATGCCGAAACCATGCGGCGCGCGGACTATATAATTGACCTCGGCCCAGGTGCGGGCGTACACGGCGGTCATGTAATTTTTCAGGGACCACTGCCGCAGCTGCTTGCCCATCCAACATCGCTGACGGCAGCCTATCTCAACGGCACCCGCAGCATTCCCACGCCAACGGCGCGCCGTGCACCGCGCCGTGGCATGCACCTGGTCTTAAAAGGCGTCACCCACAACAATCTTAAAAACATCACCGTGCGCTTTCCGCTGGGCGTGCTCGTATGTGTGACAGGCGTGTCCGGTTCGGGCAAGTCATCGCTGGTGGCGGACACCCTGCTGCCCGCGTTGCGCCGCGAATTGTATGCATCAAGCGAGCCCGTCGGCGCGCACACCGCGCTCAAAGGCAGCGAACATCTCGACAAAGTTATCGTCGTGGATCAAGCGCCGATCGGGCGCACGCCGCGTTCTAATCCCGCGACATATACCGGTGTGTTCGACGCCATTCGCGATTTGTTTGCGCAAACGCCGGAAGCCAAGCTGCGCGGCTACAAGCCCGGCCGCTTTTCCTTCAACGTGCCCGGCGGCCGCTGCGAAGCGTGCGAAGGCACCGGCGTCAAGCAAATTGAAATGCATTTTCTGCCCGATGTGTTCATAACCTGCGAAGCCTGCCAGGGCCGGCGCTATGGGCGCGAAACGCTGGAAGTCACCTACCGCGGCAAAAACATCGCGGATGTGCTCGACATGACCGTGGAACAAGCGCGCGATTTTTTTGCCCGCGTGCCGCGCATTCACAGCGTGTTACAAACACTGTGTGACGTCGGCCTCGAATACATCACGCTCGGCCAGCACGCCACGACGCTTTCCGGCGGCGAAGCGCAGCGCGTCAAGCTCTCAACGGAACTGGCCAAACGCGCTACCGGCCGCACCCTCTATGTGCTGGATGAGCCGACCAGCGGCCTGCATTTTGCCGATGTGGAGAAATTGCTGCAGGTGTTGAACCGTCTTGTAGACGCGGGCAACACCGTGATCGTTGTGGAACATAATTTGGATGTGATCAAATGCGCGGATTATGTCATTGATCTTGGCCCTGAAGGCGGCGCGGCCGGCGGCGAGCTGGTTGCCACCGGCACGCCGGAAGAGGTGGCCGCATGTGCGCGCAGCTATACCGGGCAGTTTCTCGCACGCATCCTCACTCGCGGCGCCGCGCCGTCACGCCGTGCCGCGTAACGCAAGGTTGGTCATGAAAAAACATCAGGCTGCTCATCATCCGTTCTCCGCGATCCTCCAACCGATCGTCAGCCTCATCGGCCTCTTCTCGCGCGATGTTGGCATTGATCTCGGCACGGCCAACACCGTCCTGTATGTGCGCGGCGAAGGCATCGTGCTGAACGAGCCGAGCATCGTGGCCATCCGCCGCGATTCGCACGAAGTCCTCGCCGTGGGCAACGAGGCCAAGCGCATGCTGGGCCGCACGCCCGGCACGATTGATGCCATCCGCCCAATGAAAGACGGCGTGATTGCCGATTTTGACATCACCGAGAGCATGCTGCGCTACTTCATCCGCAAAGTGCACGACCGCCGTACGCTGATCTCGCCGCGCATTGTCATCGCCGTGCCCGCCGGCATCACCGAGGTGGAACGCCGCGCCGTCAAGGATTCCGCCGAGCGCGCCGGCGCGC
>Ga0129299_1000192_pt1 | contig 36460 bp, 25 predicted proteins | sample ConPoolayeCmetaG_FD_94477 | JGI IMG/M metagenome (GOLD analysis project Ga0129299, IMG submission 94477) | Hot spring microbial mat communities from California, USA to study Microbial Dark Matter (Phase II) - Cone Pool mat layer C metaG ...
ATCCCGCCGGGGCCAGCGAGCACACGGTCGTCGCGCCTTCCCTCGAAGCCGCTTGCGAGCAACTGGGCCTGCCACTCGACACCCGACCCTACAAGAGCGAAGTTGTCGAACGGTTCCCGCCCAAAGACGCGGAAACCGGAAAGACACCCACCCATGCGTGGTTCGCGGGCTTTGCCCCCTATCGGCAACCCAAGGTTGCCCTGGCGGTGCTCATAGAGTATGGCGGAGGAGGAGGGCACGCGGCCGGCCCCGTGGCCAGGGAGATCTTCCAGATGCTCCTGGACGATCCTTCCGGCCACCTGCGATGAACCTCGGAGGCGGCCGGCAATCGGCCGGCGAGCCAAGAGTAGCCGAAGTCCGCCGGCCGGTCAGCGCAGTCTCTGGAGCAACACCCCGTAGCGATCCATCACCTGCGGAGTAAGCTGATCCCGGTAAGTCCAAACCGCGAGATCAAGGGCTTCTCGACACCCGCAAGGCGGCGGGGTCTGGCCTGCCATGGCGCGCAAGGTCCGCTCGATGAGCTGAACGCAATGTGCCGTGGCTGCTTCGACGTTGCCGATGATCTCCTGCAAAAGAGTCTGCCGATCGATGCCGGCCTCCCGAGGTCGCCACGAATCATAATCCGTCGGCAACGCCACCAGGGCGTAGCAGATCTCGGCCTCCCGAGCCAGTCTGGCCTCGGGCATGCAAGTCATGCCGATCAGGTCGCCGCCCCATGAACGATGCAACCGGCTCTCGGCCGCCGTGGAGAAGGCCGGCCCTTCCATGCAAACGTAGGTGCCGCCGTCGTGCGCGGCGAACTCCAGCCCCCGCGACGCTTCCAGCATCAACTTGCGAAGTTGCGGGCAGAAAGGCTCCGCGAATTCGACATGCACGGCCAGGCCGGGCCGGTCGAAGAAGGTGTTTTCCCGGCGGGTTGTCCGATCAATGACCTGGTCGACGATCACCAGCTCCCGGGGACGATACTCTTCCCGCAGGCTGCCGGTGGCGCCGCTGGCGATGATGTGCGTGACCCCGAGCGTCTTGAGGGCGTAGATGTTGGCCCGATACGGCACTGCGGTAGGGCATAGGGTATGGCCTTCCCCGTGGCGAGCCAGGAAGGCAATCTCCACGCCTTCCCAATTCGCGCGGATGATGGAGCCGCTGGGTCTGCCGAAGGGGGTATCGAAGTCAAGCCGTTCCCCGCGGACCCGGGCCAGCAGGGCCTGCCCCAGCCCGGTGCCGCCGATGATGCCGACAACGCCGTTAAACTGATGTTCCATATCTGCAACCTCTGGACCAGAGCCTAGTCCGCTATTGTGCGATGCCGGTCCGGATCCGCAAGTGGCCGCCGCAGGTCGGGGCAGCGTCGGTTCCCGCGGACCGGCAGGGGCGTAAAATAAGGGGGATGCCGCAAACCAGAGAGCAATTCAGCGCCGAGGAACTGGCCATTGTGCTGAGCAACTACGACCTCGGCATCGTGGCTGGGATCACGGAGTTTCCCAAGGGATCTCACGCCGCGGCCAAGATGGTGGTCACCACCACCACCGGCAAGTACCTTCTGAAGCGGCGACCCAAAGGCGAGGTGGACCCGTATCGCGTCGCCTTCGCCCATTCCCTCCAGCGGTTCCTGGCCTCGAAGAACTTCCCCCTTCCCCACTTGATCGGCACCCGGGGCGAGAACAACTCCATGCTCAAATGGGGTAACTCGATCTACGAGGTTTTTGAGTTTATCGAGGGGCAAGCCTATGACGGCGGACTCGTGGCCACCTATGAGGCCGGCAAAGTGTTGGGCCTGTATCACCGGCTGGTGCTCGATTATCAGCCCACCTGGGATCCGCCTCACGGCCACTACCACGACAGCAAGAGCGTATACGTCTCGCTCAAGCCTCTCGGGGAAGCGTTGCTCCGGCGGTCGTCCGCTCAGGGGCGTCGGGCCGAGCTGATCGAGGTCCTCAAGCGTTTACGCGGGGCTTACGCCGCCGCGGCGCAGGCGGCCAACGCGTTGGGATTGCCGCAATGGGACACGCAGATCGTTCATTCCGATTGGCACCCGGGCAACATGCTGTTCGAGAACGGACATGTGGTCGCCGTGATCGACTACGACGCCGCGCGAATCCAGCCGCGGGTCATGGACGTGGCCAACGGCTGCACGCAGTTCTCGTTTGTCGCCGGGGGACGCGACTTGTCCACCTGGGAGGCGCGAACCGACCACATGCGGGTACGGCGGTTCCTCCGCGGCTACGATGAAATGAACATCCTGACCAAGGCGGAATTGCGGGCGATTCCCTTCCTGATGCAGGAAGTTCTCATTGCTCAGGCAATCCCGCCGATTATTCGCACCGGCACCTTCGCCGGGCTGGATGGCTTCGAGTTTCTCAAGATCGTGCTCCGCAAGGTTGATTGGATCAGCGAAAACCTAAACCAGCTCGACATCGGCGACGAGGACGATTGACCGGCCCGCCGGCGTGCCCCGCCGCCGCGACAAGGGCCGACCAAGCCTTCCGCATGGCCCTGGAAAGGGGCAGGCGACCGGCCTCTTCCAGGCTCACCCAGCGGCCGACGTCATGGCTTAGGCAGCGGTCCGCACGCCGGATCTCACTGGCCCCGGGCCATTCGCCCATCACGCCCACAAAGCGGAATCGGCGGTGGGTCAACAGGTGCTCGAAAGCGCAGAAGGGCTGCGGCTTCAACCGCAGACCCCGCAATAGGCTTGATGTTGCCGTTGCGTGGCGGAGATAGGGATCCAGGGCCTGGCGGGCACATTTTCGTAAAGCGGAGGCGGTGCCGAGCAAATCCACGCCGCAAGCGGCATGGGGCAGTTCCCACAACCCGCCCCAAAGGCCTGATTCCTCGCGCCGCAGGAACAGCCATAGCGACCTGTCTTGAATGGCCACGAGCAGCCGCGTCTCCGTGAGCTGTGGCGAGCCGCTTCGAGCCGGCGGGATTTCGGCCACGCGATCCGCCTGATAGGCCCGGCACTCCCGCCGCAGGGGACATTCGGCGCACCGGGCCCGTCCGCCGGGGAGGCAAATGGTTGCGCCCAATTCCATCATCGCCTGGTTGAAGTCCCCACAACGACGGCGTGGCATCAAACGTTCGGCGAAGGATTCGATCCGGCGCCTTTCGGCGGCCAACCGGGGATCACCAGAAAGACCAGTCAACCGGACGACCACGCGGGTTACATTGCCGTCGATCGCCGGAACGGGCGAGCCGAAGGCAATCGAGGCGATCGCCGCCGCGGTGTACCGCCCCAGCCCCGGCAGCCGCCGAAGCTCCTCAACGTTTTGCGGGATCAGGCCCCCGTGTCGGGCCGTAATGATGCAGGCCGCGCGGTGCAGGTTTCGGGCACGCGCGTAATAGCCCAGACCCGCCCAGGCCCGCAGAATGTCATCGAGGGGAGCCTCGGCCAGCGACCGCACGTCCGGGAAGCTGGCGATGAACCGTTCGAAGTACGGCACCGCCGTGGCCACCTGGGTCTGCTGCAACATGATTTCGCTGAGCCAGATCGCGTAGGGGTCGCTGGTGCGACGCCAGGGCAGGTCGCGACGGTGGCGGTCGTACCACGACAGAAGCTTCCTGCTGAGAGCTGGACGAGCGGGGAGGTCTGAGACTCGCGCCATGACGAAATTATACGGCTTCCGCAGCGCCACGATCTCAAGGCGCACGGCGGCGGCCTGGTCGAAACGTTGAACCGGCTTCTTCTTCTTGCTACCATGTCCTGTACGTCCGGACTGGAGACCGAAGAGAGGTTCCCTGTCGCCCGCGTGAATCGGGCGGATGAGGCAGCCGCATGGCACACCGGCACTTGGTGCATCTGGCGGTATGTGTCGCGTTGTCCGCGGCGACGCCGGTTCACGGGTACGAACGTTGGGATTTCCGGTTCGCTTTCGGGCCGGGTTGCGGGTGAGGGAACACATTCCTGAGCGTCTGGTCAGACGCCACCAACGGTTACGACGAGGGGCTTGAATATCTGATCGCATCCTTCGGCGAGGGGTTCGCGGGGGTATACCACGAGCAGGGACAAAATGGTTGGACCGGGCCGACCGGTTTCTATCGCACTGATTTCCGTTATCCGCCGAGTTCCGATCAAAGGGTGGTCTGGGAGCCGATTCACGTCTGGGCCGATCCGAGCTTCGCGGATCCGGTCATGTTCTTCTCCATGGAGGCCCACCTTGATTTGCCGCCCCCCCGCGATCGTCAATACCTGGTCACCCTCCTGCATGTGCCTGAGGACGTAAGCGGCGGCCCACCGGTCGGCACGACCTGGACCTTGCCGGAGAAAGGAATCCTGTCCATTCCGCTGCCGACGTATCGGACGGACAACGGCCTGAAGGGGTATCGTTTCTCGTTCACCGCCACCGAAGTCATACCGGAGCCTGGCACCGCCCTCCTCCTGACCACAGCCGGCCTCGTCGCAGCGCGGGTGCGTCGCCGCTCGTGCACCCGAATTCACACCGCTCCCGGCACCCTGATTGATCCGGCCGCCTTCGCTCACTAACATCAGTATCCTCGCTTCGGCGGCCCCCGCCCGCGGAGTCTGCTGTGACCCGACACGCTACGGCTCGTTCCCTCGCGGTTCTGTCGTTCCTCGCGGTTCTTTCCTGCGGTTGCGAGTTCGATTACCTGCTGCATCTGGCCGCGGGCGAACTGTGCAGCCTCAGTCAGACCATTCCCGTGGAACAGGCCCTGCTGGATCCGCGATTGACACCGGAGGAACAGGCCAAGCTGGCATTGACCCAGGAGGTTCGCCAGTTTGGCATCGACGAAATCGGCCTGTTCGCCGGTCCGGCCTACACCGTCTTCGAAATGAACGGCAACGCCCCGGCCCTGTATGTGTTGACCGCCAGCGATAAGCACCGTCTTCGCGCATACCAGTGGAACATCCCGTTCTTCGGCCCCTCGGAGGTCAAGGGCTACTTCGACCGCGGCATGGCGGAGCGAGAGGAAGCTGCGTTGATTGGCAGAGGTTACGACACCTATCTGGGCAGAGCGGACGGCTTCTCGACGCTGGGCATCCTGCCCGATCCGGTTCGCCAATCCAATCTGCGATTGGACAATGTCGACCTGGCGGAACTGATCCTGCACGAGATGACCCATTCGACCGTGTATAAGCCGTCGGATGTCAACTTCAGTGAGAGCGTGGCCACCTTTGTGGGAAGACGCTCGGCCCTGGCCTGGTTCCGACACCGCTTCGGGGCCGGATCACCGGAAGCCCTGGCAGCGGAAGCCCGCTACGCCGATGAAGCGGTAATCGACGAATACGTCGTCGACCTCCACGACCGCCTGGCCGCTTACTACGCCGCCGCCGCCGCGGCAGGACAAACCGTCGAGGAAATCGTGGCCGGAAGGCAGGCGGAGTTCGCCGCGGCATCCGCCCGGTTTCAAACCGACTATCGACCCCGCCTTCTAGACCCGGATCGGTGGGGTTTTGTCGCGGCCATGGATCTTAACAACGCCCGCCTGCTGACGGGCATTCGCTACCAGGGCGGCTTGGAGGATTACCAGGCTGTTGTGGATAAACTGAGCGGAGACCTCCGGCAAGCAGTCGAAGTTTTCCAGGCCGCGGCCCAGCAGGCGGACAGCCGGGAGTACCTGCGGGCCTGGGTTACGGACCACTAAACTCTTCTCCTCGACCATTGCAGCTTTAGCCACTGTTTGGAGGTCCGAGTTGTTGCGGCATGCCTCTGCGGTTTTCGTTCCGATCACGGCAACAGGTGCATCGCCGCATATCGATGTCTGAGCTCAGGCGGCGGCTGGATCCCGCGATGACGATCGTCGGTCGCCTCGTGATCACTCCGGTCTGTTGACCATGGCGGCGTCGGTGTAGGTGGTGGTCCACTTACCTTATGAAAAGCGGGTAGTTCGCAAGGCCGGCCGGTCGCGTTTCGGAACCGCTGTGGCAGGTTCTACGCAAACGGCTTCCAAATAGCCTTTCCCGGTCCGCAGCTTAACGAACATTTAATTATGCTTGATTCCACAGGGTTCCGGCGAGACACTAATATGTCCGACTGGAAGCTTGGACGCCGAAGGGGCGTCGCTTTAGGCCAACGACGTCGCGCCGGCCCCCGGCTGGGAGCGACTCACGCCTCTTGAAAGCCCGTGACGGCAGGGAGTGAGCAGAGGTGGTCGCACGTTTTCTCGATGATGCGAAGCAGCAAGTTCTCCTCGCGGTCGCGGCTGTCTTGCTGGCCATCGCTGTCTTTCTGACCATTCGCGCGCTCAACGCCGGTCCGGACTACGGCATTTCGGCCGAACGTGCCTTCAAATGTGCGGAGTGCGGCCACGAGTTCGAACATGTCATCCAGATCGGAGACCAGGAACCGATGCTGTGCCCGAAATGCGGCAAGGTTTCCGCCTGGGTGCCGGAGACCTGCTACTGGACCCGCGACGGCAAGGCCAAACGCCGACCGACGTTCGTGATCCTGAAACGCAAGATGGGCATTGACGAAGACACCTTCTGCCCGGACTGCGGCCGCGAGGTGGTCGGCCACAATCCACGCCCCCCCAAGGAGTTGATGGATGCCGCGGAGGCGGAATAGCATGATGGTTTCAGTACGGCCAATCGAGGCAACCCGTCGCCCTGACGACCGCCGGGGGTTCACGCTGATCGAGCTGCTCGTGGTCATCGCGATGATCGCCGTGCTCCTCTCTCTGCTGCTGCCCAGCATGGTCGGAGCCCGCCGCACCGGCCAAAGAGTGGTCTGCATGGCGACCCTGCGAGACATCGCCCAGGGCGGCGCTCAATACGCCAACGAAAACGAAGACTGGATCGTGGGGGCGCCCAGCGGATCGGGGGCCTATCTCGCCAGCGCGGGGACGGCCTACGGACCCGCCGTGCAACGATGGGATTTCATGGGGCCTCTTGCGGAGATGTGGAACCTGGGCATCCCCCAGGGCGACGGCAGCAACACGGATGTGATCGCCCGGTTCAACGCCTACCGCAACAACAAGGCCTTCATGTGTCCAGCCAACCGTTTCATCGCGATGCGTTTCTCCGGACCCGATGCCCGAGCAGGTTGGATGATTGCCTACAATACCTGCCGATATCAGGTCTCCACCGAAGCGGAGGTTCTGGGGTGGAACCACAACGAGAAACTGCCCAAGGACTGGCGGCCCTCTTACACAAGGATCGGTGACGCTTCCAAAAAGATCCTGGTGAGCGACGGTGCTCGGTATTCGACGGTCAATCAGGTTCCCGACTACGACCTCTCGGTCGCCGGTCCTTACGGCGGAGCATTTTCAGACACGGGAGTATATTCATCCTATTCTCGGTCCTGGGATCGGAGCCGGGCTCCCGGCAATGGAAATACGGGGCCGGTCGATGCGCGGATGTATGCCTTTCGCCATTCTCTGGCCGAACCGGCCGTCGGGGCGGCGGCAAATGCCTACAAAGGGAACTTCGCCTTCTTTGACGGCCACGTGGACACCATGGGTGATTTGGATGCGTCTAATCCGTTTCTTTGGCTGCCCAAGGGTTCCACTCTTCGGAGCGTCCAGTCTTCCCTCTGGCCGGATGCCGTCCGGCACTTCGGATTGTCCGGCGACGTCAAAATCAACTGAGTCGGTTCATTGCTAAGGAACAGACGGCACTTGACCGAAATGCAGTCTGTGGTGTAATATCATGATTGTTTCTGGGGGTGCGGGTGTGCGAGACACCCGATTCGAGACCGACGGCCCTTGATCGCGAATCTCACAACATCGTGACTGCGGTGACGCCGGCCATCCCGGTTGGGCATCGCGGCGTTGCCGAGCGGACTACGCCGGACGGCCTCCGGTGCAGGAGAGGGACCGTTTTCATTTGTTACGAAAGCTGATCGGATCATGATACAAGTAACACTCCCGGACAACTCCAGACTCGAGATGCCGGACGGCTCGACGCCAGGCGATGTGGCCGCACGGCTGGGGGCCGGCCTGGCCCGCGTCGCTTTGGGCGCAAAAGCCAATTATGGAAACGGCGACGTGTTTCTGGACCTGTCCTCGCCGCTGGCGGGCGATTGCCGGCTGACCATCCTGACGCCGAAGGACGAAGAATCGCTCGAGGTGCTACGTCACAGCACCGCCCATGTCATGGCCGAAGCCATCTGCCGCCTTTGGCCGGAGACGAAGCTGGTTTACGGCCCGCCCGTGGAAAACGGGTTCTACTATGACATCGACCTGCCGCATCGTCTGACGCCGGATGATTTTCCCAAAATCGAGGCGGAAATGGCCCGGATCGTCAAAGAGGACCGGCCCTTTACGCGGTATGAGATGAGCATCGAGGAGGGCTTGGCCAAAGTCCGTGCCGAGGGAAACCCCTACAAGGTGGAGAACGCCTTGCGGGCCAAGGGCGACCGGATCAGTTTCTATGCCACCGGCGACAAGCCCGGCGAATGCTGGGAAGACTTGTGCATGGGCACGCACATCCCCAGCACCGGCCGCATCGGGGCCTTCAAGGTGCTGAGCGTGTCGGGCGCATTCCTCCACGGCGACGCGAGCAAGCAGCAGCTCCAGCGAGTCAACGGCACCGCGTTTCACAGCAAGAAGGACCTCCAGGCGTTCCTGACCCAGCTTGAGGAAGCCAAAAAGAGAGACCACCGCCGGATCGGACAGGAGCTGGAGCTGTTCACCATCGATCCGCTGGTCGGCAGCGGCTTGATCCTGTGGAAGCCCAAAGGGGGAATCGTCCGGCACATCCTCGAGGAACACATGCGGGATAAGCTGTGCGAGTACGGCTACGACATGGTTTATACCCCGCACATCGGCCGGCTGGAGCTTTATCGCACCAGCGGGCACTTCCCCTACTACCGCGACGCGCAATTCCCCCCGCTCTTTGACTCAGTGGCGGCACGCATCCTCAACGACCTCTGGATTCTGGTATGCGAGAGCAACCCGGACGAGCCGCCCCCCCCGGACGCGGACCGCCTGTTGGCCGACCTTCGCGAAGCGGACCGCGGTGCCTACGACCGGTTGGTCGGCGACGACCGCACGCCGGGGCAGTTTCGCCGGCAGCCCGGCCAGGTCCAGCACAACCTCCAGGCGATTCGCGACCTCTTGCAGGAGTCCGACGGGTTCCTGCTGAAGCCGATGAACTGCCCCCACCATATCAGCATCTACCGGAGCGAGCCTCGAAGCTATCGAGACCTGCCAGTGCGTTACGCGGAATACGGAACGGTTTACCGCTACGAGAAGTCGGGGGAACTGGCGGGTCTGACGCGAGTCCGGGGGTTCACGCAGGACGACGCCCATCTGTTTTGCACGCCGGAGACCTTGCAAGCCGAGGTGACGGCCTGCATGGAGCTGACGCGGTACGTCCTCGAAATCCTGGGACTGCACAACTTCCGGGTGCGGATCGGCCTGCACGACCCGACCAACAAGAAGTATATTGATCGACCGGAGGCCTGGCGCTTGGCGGAGGACGCCTTGCGGCAAGCGGTCAGGTCCAGCGGGCTGAAATACTCCGAGGAAGTCGGCGAGGCGGCCTTTTACGGCCCGAAGATCGACTATCTGGTGAAGGACTGCATCGGGCGGGAATGGCAGTTGGGCACCGTGCAGGTGGACTACAACCTGCCCGAAAGGTTTGATCTGACTTATGTTGGCGCGGACAACCGGCCTCATCGACCGATCATGGTCCACCGCACGCTTTTCGGCAGCATGGAGCGATTCCTGGGCATTCTCATCGAGCATTTCGAGGGGGCGTTTCCGATGTGGCTGGCGCCGGTGCAGGCCGTGGTCGCCACCATCAGCGAGCGCAGCAACGCTTATGCGGCGGAGGTGGTCAAGGGCCTGCGAGCGGTGGGCCTGCGGGTGGACCTCGATGACTCGCCGGAAAAGATCGGCCCGAAGAAGCACCGGGCCCGCAAGCTGAAGATCCCTTATATCGCCGTGGTGGGAGAGCAGGAGTCCCAGAATCGCACGGTGAACGTGAACGATCGCGAGGGCCGGCAGGTTGATAATATGCCGCTGGCCCGGTTCGTTGAATTCCTCATCCAGGAGAACCGTCCGGGCGGTCGCCCGAAGTCAGTGGAGGCGTAATCCACCGCGGCATCCGGCCGGAACAGAACCCTTAGTCAGGAGGTCAAGCCTATTCTCAATCAGAGAGTCAATGAGCAAATCCGTCTTTCGCCGGTCCGCGTCATCGACGCGGAGGGCAATCTGCTCGGCGTGATCCCGACCGCCGAAGCCCTGAAACTGGCACACGAGGCCGGCCTCGATCTGGTGGAGGTTTCCCCCAACGAGCGGCCGCCGGTCTGCAAGATCATGGACTACGGGAAACAGAAGTACCTTCAGTCCAAGAAGCTCAAGCAGAAGCACCACGAGCAAAAACTGAAGGAGTTGCGGCTGCGGCCCAAGACCGATCGGCACGACCGCGAGATCAGGATTCGGCAGGCCCGGAAGTTCCTCGAACAAGGGGATCGGGTGAAGTTCACCATGATCTTCCGCGGCCGGGAGAAGTTCCATAAGGACATGGGCGAGGAGGGGTTCAACGAGATCGCCGAGATCCTCCGCGACGTCGCCAAGGTCGAACAGCCGGCCAGACTGACCGGGCGTTTCATGAGCATGGTCCTGGTGCCGCTCAAAGTGCCTCCCCCGCAGAAAAAAGCCAAGCCGGAGAGCAAGCCGCCCGAACGAATCAAATCGAGCACTCTCCCCGGCGGCGGAGAGCAGGAAAGGCCGGCGGAAGTCGGCCTGACCGCCGGAACGACTGAGCAAAGTCTCGGTTAGGCCGACCCGAGTCAGCCGGGCACGAGGCGGTCGCTCGCAGGCCCTCGCAGAAGAGGATAAGGGGGGTTTGCTAAATATTTAAGATGTGTATAGTCGTATAATACGCCAGACCAGCGAACCGCCCTAATCGGCGATGGCGGCTGGCGAAACTGCCCCCCCTACCGCTCGCCGGGCGAGCCACCAGGGAGCTTGGTTATGGAGATCAAGTACATAAAGACGCTCTGGGGATACACGCCCGATCTAATCAACGCAGGTCTGCTGAGCCGCATCAAGGCCGCGGGATTCGACGGGGTGGAGGCCGCCGTACCCGAGATGCCCTCCGCTCGCTGGAAGAGTATGCTGGCCGAGGCGAGACTCGATTACGTCGCCATGGTGTTCGCCTTGACTCCGCAGGAGTTCGCCGCGGCGGTCCGTCAGGCGGTCGAATTCGACCCCCTGGTCATCAACGCCCACGACGGGCGGGACAAGATGAGCTTCACTGAAGGCGTCGGCTACTTCCGCGAGGTTGTGGCCATCGAACGTGATCTGCCCGTTCCCGTTGCCCACGAGACCCACCGCCACCGCCTGTTTTACACGCCCTGGGCGACCGCCGAGTATCTCCAAGCCTTCCCCTCGCTCCGAGTCTGCGCCGACTTCAGTCACTGGTGCTGCGTCTGCGAGTCGATGCTGCGTGACGTGGAAGATATGGTCGCTCTGGCCTGCGAGCGGGCCATTCACATTCACGGCCGGGTCGGCTGGGAGGAAGGACCGCAAGTGGCCGATCCGAGGGCTCCCGAGTACCGCGATCGCCTGGAACGACACGAGGAGTGGTGGGACCGCATCGTCGAACTCCGCCGCCGCGACGCCGCCGATCTACTGACCTTCGACCCGGAATTCGGCCCGCCCGGCTACATGCCCGCCCAACCGTACACGCGGATGCCGATCGTGGATCTGTGGGAGATCCACGAATGGATGCTGCGGCGGGAGCGTGAACGCTGGGGCCGGTAAGCCTTTCCACTGGAGGCCGCGGCGGCCTCCGCTTTTCTGCCCAGGAGAGCCTTTTCCAGCAATAGCGTCCTGCCGCCGGAAGAAGCTCCCGCCCCACAAATCAGTTGCCGCCCGCAGGCCGACGGTCGGGTTTCTTCTCCGCAGCGCCGGATTCCAGGAGCTTCATGGCGGCGGCATCCTGCAAGCGGGACAGGTCGGTCCAGAACGTGCCCTCGCCCGCGAAGATCAGACGGACGCTCTCCGGGGAAAAGCTCTGCGCAAACGTGTAGAGGTTGTACGCCGCTCCGGACCCGAACGCCGACACCAGCATACGCTTGCCGTCGGCGTCGGCCTGGTTCAGCAGTTGCTCCACCTGCGCCTTGGCCCTGCCCAGCAGGCGGGTGCTTTCGGCTTCCAGCTCGGCAATCTGCCGCTCCACAAGAGCGACTTCATAGTCACGAGAGGCCATCACTTCCTGGGCCTGCTTCTGGCCGGTCGCCTTGATTTCGGCCACCTTCTTACGGGTGTCGGCGCTGATCTGCTCGCGAGCGATGTCGACGGCGACCTTCGCCGTCTCCAGTTCGGCGCGGACCCTGGCCGTCTCCCGCTGAGCCTGTTTGGTCAGGTCCTGCTCGCGGGCGATGTAGCCCCGTTGAATGGTCTTCTTCAGGTCCATGCCTTCGGCTTCGGCTTCGGGGCTGCCGCGGACCTCGATGTTGTGAATCAAGGCGATGAGGATGTCGAAATCGCGCTCCCGGCAGACCCGCTGCAAGGTTTCGGTCACCGCCCGCTGATACTGCTCGCGTTTCTCGCCGCGGATGAAATCGGTGCTCTCGTATTCGGAACCGAGGTTGCGACAGATGCTTCGCATCTGGCTGAGGATGATCTGCTTGATCTTCTCGATATCCCCGAAGCGATTCAGCATCTCCGCGACGTGTTGCGGATGTCGCCCCCAGACGACCGTCACCTCGACATCGATGTTAAAGCCGTCTTTGGACGGGAACGTGATATGCGTGTCGATCTCAGCGGACATTTGCTGGGCCATCTGGGCGACCTGCTCCGGAGAGACATTCACCTGTTGAACGGCGCCGCCCTTGCCGCCGCGGGTCCGCAGGGCGTATTGCGAGATCTGGTTGTAGCCCACCTGGACGATCTGGACCTTGTAGACGTAGGGATTCAGGTAGTAGATGCCGGGAGGCAGCACATTGCCCAAGACGCCGCGCTGGCCCTCCTCGGCGAGCTTCTGGATCACCTTCGGCCGTCCCTTGACCGGCTGACCATCGGGGCCGACGCTGATGTCCTCCACCGTCTGCACCCCGGGCATATCGCCCAACTGCGAGGTGACCACGCCGCAGCAGCCCAGCGGCACGATCGTCGCCGGGGCCGGCTTCACGTCGTAGACATAGGGGTTGATCCGGTAACTGCCGGGAGTCAGCACCCTTTTCTGGATGCCCTGATAGCCGTCGTCGACGACCTCGCTCGCACCGGGAGAAGGCGGACCCACCTTGTTGACGAGGATGCCCACCTGGGGCCAGTCGCCCATCATGGTGGGAGCCGATGTGTCGAGGGTCCCTCCCGTGTAATACTCCTTCCAGGTGCTCGGATCCCCGGCGGAAATCTGCACGAGATCGTGCAGTTCCCAGTCCCAGACCAGCGGATTCAGGAAGTAACGGCCCGGACCGCGGGTCTCGCGGAGAATGCCCTTCTGCCCGGCTTCCGCGATTTTCTGTCCTGGCCGCAGCGGGTCGCCGGTCTTGCGGATCATGACCAGACACTTGTTGGGCGGCACATACACGCGGAAAGAAGTCCAGACCACGATGAGACCGACCGCGGAAGTGATCAAGACCAGCCCGCACGCCATCGCGATGATTCGAGATGCTTTCATCGGTCACCTCCCGGAGTGTTGCTCGCCGTCTGTTCGGAATGCAGGGCCGGAGGGATCGGACCTTCGGTCCGCGGTTTGGGCGGCGGTGGCGGCGGACCATCCGCCGGAGTCAGCCTCCGGAAAATGTCGGCGAACGGGCCTTCCGTGCTGGCCAGGACCGATTTCACGGCCGGGGCCAGCTTCTGATAGAAGAAGAACTGGGCGTAGGTTTCGCCGTTGCCGAAGGCCTGCACCGCTTCGCGCAACGGCTCCGCCTGGGCGGTGTAGTTCAGCAGGCGGACTTCCGCCTCGGCCTGGCCGCGAGCCAACAAGGCCGCGGCGGTTTCCGTCGCCGCCTTGAGCTTGAGCCGGGCCACCTCCAGGCGCTGCTCGGCTTCCGTGAGGGCAACGGCCTTGGACTGCTGGGCCTCCTTCGTGACGGTGACCACCTCTCGATTGGCCTGGCCGATGGCCTGGTTCTGCTTCTGCATCTCCTCCTGCTCCACCAGCCTGGCCTCCGCTTCGGCCAGCTTGATTTCGTTCTCGTACTGCTTGATCTGCTGGTCGGCGACCTGTCGATCGCTGATCGGCCCGGCGATTTCCGCGGGCGGGACGATCCGGCGGATCAACGTCGCTCGAATTTCGATGCCCTGGGCATAGCACTGCTCCCGCAGCCCCTCAAAGACCTTCATCTGAAAAGCCGACCGCGTCTCGCCGGAGATGAAGTCCCGGGCGAAGAGCTTGGATCCCTCGATTCGACAGAAGGAGCGGGCAAAAGGCAGAATGATCTTGTCGCGGATGTCGTCGTGTTCGCCGATCGCCACCATCACATACGGCGCCATGTCCTGCCGAATGGCGTACTCCACGGTGCAGTCCACGAGGATCTCGAAGCTATCGTTGGATGGGAAGCGAATCGCGTCGTCGCCATGCAGGTCGATGGTGTGGCTGCGCACGTCGATGGGATCGATACGGCGCAGGTACGGATTGTTGTAGTACATGCCCGGCGGGAGGACGGAGGGTTGCACGCCCCGCTCGCCCTCGGCGACGACGTACTGGTTGGGGTCGACGGGATCGCGGCCGGAGAACAATGTCTGCACGCCGACCTGGCCGGCGTAGATCACCACCGGCTGCACCCGCCGAACCTCATACGCGTAGGGGTTGATGTTGTAGCGGCCCGGTTTCAACACTTCGTCCACCGGACCCCGCTCATCGGGTTCGGTGGCCACGATCTTTCCGGGCGGTAGGCTGCGCCCGAACTTGCGGACCAGAATGCCGATCTCGTTTTCCTTGATGAAAACGGCCGGCACCCGGATCCTCTCCCACAGGAACGGGTCGAAGAAATAGCGTCCTTCGGGCAACGGTTCGTAGAGCACGCCCTTGTACCGCGTCGAATCAGGCGGCTCGCCCAGTTTCTTCAGCAGCGAGGGATACAGGACCACCTGCTCGGCGACCGTGACATCGGAACCGACCGCACCGGCAGCACCGCCGGCGGGCTGGGCATAGCCCTCCTCGGTTGGTAACGGCTCGCCGACCTTGCGGACGAGGACCAGGATTTCCCCGGCCTCCACCTCAACCCGCTGGATGAACCACCAATAACAGCTCCAGCCCAAGGCTATCAGGACGACGAGGGTCACCAACAGACCGATTCGACCAAGTGGCGGCATGCCCGCCGAAACGTCTCCCGCGTAGGTTGGCCGCCTCGGCGGTCGTGGGGGAATTGCGTCTGGCATCGGATCTTCCTCCCGAACACGAAAAGGGGTTCACCTCATACTCCCGATGCTCGCGTGCGGGGCATCGGGTCTGTCTTTACCTCGACGGGCCCTGCGGAGGCGGGGTCAATTCGGCACCGCAATGCCCGCAGAATCTGGCCTCGGGCGGGTTGATGAAGCCGCAGCCCGGTGCGGGGCAGGCCCGCCCTTTGGACCGAAGGGCAGCGCGGAGCAGAATCAGGCCCAGCAGACCCAGTCCAATCGCCACGATCAGAACAGTCAAGGTCGCGGGCTGGAGGATCATGGCCGCACTCCTGTCTGCATAGAGCTTAATTCATGCTCGCCGGTTTGGCACTTACAAAACCGGTCGCGGTTTGGAATCGGCGGACCCAACCCTCCTTTTGCGACCCATTGATCGGGCAATCAGGGCATCGGCGCCAACCACGGAGGCAGAACCGCCACGGGATTGCACCACACCATCAGGGCGGTGAACCCGATCGACCCAGCGATCAGCACCAGGGGCACGGGCCGCAACCGTCGACCCACACCCAACGCGGTCAGGACCATGACCAGCGGCAAGTAATCCATCGAGAAGCGGTGGCCGAATTGCACATAGCCGGTGTTGAAGTAGAGCAGCAGAGGCACAAGGGCCGCGAGTATGCCCGCTGCGGCATGGCGGGCGAGGTCTGTCCGCCGCCCGCGAAACAGGCCGACCAGGGCGTAAACCAACGCCGGCGAGGCCCAGAGCAGGCCCATCCCCCGCGGGTCATAGCCCAGCCAGGGGAAACGCCCGCTCAGGTTAAGCCACGGTGGCGCCAGGAAGAACCAGTAAAAGTTGTACGGCGCGAAATGGGGGTGAAACTGCCCGTAGCGGTCCATCAGCTCCCGGCCCGGGGAGACGAGGAGCATCCGAGTGTAGCCGAAATCCAGCGGATCGCCGAAGCGGGCGGCGTTGTAGGCGGCCAGCAGGAGTGTGGCGACCGCCGGTCCAATGAGCAGCCGGACGGCGGCGCTTCGGTCACCGCGGCCCAGCATGGCAGACACGAAGAACAGGCCGGTCAGGGCCGCCGTGGGCCGCGTCAGCAGGGCCAGGCCGACGAACCCTCCGGTCCACAGCGGGCGTCCGCCGGCAAGATGCTGGCGGAGCGCCAGCAGCAGCAGACCCAGCGCCACCGCGTGAGCCAGGTGCCAGTCGCCGCCCGACCAGGCATTATGCCAAACCGCGGTCCCGAAGGCGAAGAACATCGTCCACGCAAGGGCAGCGGGCCGCGTCAGCGAGGCGGCGGGGGTCGGCAGGCGGAGCAGGCAGGAGTGGAACAGAAGCACATTGAGCACGCTGGCGATTCGGCAGGCGAAGTCCACCTTCACGGTCCAGCCCAGCGCGAGGAACGGCGTCAGCAGAATGGCCGGCAAGGGGGGATAAGGACAGAAGAACCGGTTGGGATCGGCGGTCGGGATCAGTTCCGCGACGCTCGTCGCGGCGAGCGGATCCGCTCGAATCGCCAGCTCGCCGGAAAGGAACGCCCTGGCCAGATCGGTGAAGTGCCCCGGAGTGGAGCTGGGCGGAGCGGAATGAACCGGGAGCAGCCCGTAGAGCACCGTGGCCAGAATGAGCAAGAAGCCCATCTCGCCCAGGCGGCGTCGATTCAAGGTCGTGGATGAGGGAGTCATGCCGGGCACATTCGGCGGCGGCCGACCATGATTGTCAAGACGAGTATTCCGCTGGTTCTTCACCGAACGGCAGCACCGCCGGTGGTTGCGGCACTGGCGGCCGCGGGGTTAAATGCGGGCATGGTGGAACAGGTCACGGTCATCGGTGACGGACAGATGGCCACCGTATGCGCGGCCATGCTGGCGGACCGAGGAATCCATGTCCGGCTGTGGAGCATCTTTCGCGAAAACATCGAGGCCATGAAGGCCACGCGGGAAAACCGCCGATACCTGCCCGGCCTGAGGCTACCCGACCGGGTGACTTGCACGACAGATGCCGACGCCGCTCTGCGGGGGACCGAGCTGGTCCTTTCGGCGGTCCCCTGCCAGTTCATCCGGGGCGTCTGGGAGCGGCTGCGGCCGGTTTATCCCGCAGGCGTGCCGGTCGCGAGCGTGGCAAAGGGCATTGAAAACAATACGCTCATGCGGCCGACTCAGATCATCCGCGATGTCGTCGGACCAGTTCCCACCGCGGCCCTCAGTGGGCCGAGCATCGCCGCGGAGCTGGCTCGCTGCCTGCCCGCCACCGTCGTGGCCGCCAGCGAGGACGAGGATCTGGCTCGGCTTGTCCAGGAAGCGTTTTCCTCGCAGTGGTTTCGCGTCTACACCAACACGGACCTTTTGGGTGTGGAATTGGCGGGGGCGACAAAGAACGTCATCGCCCTGGCCGCGGGGATCGTGGATGGACTTCGCGCCGGCGACAACGCCAAGGCCGCCCTGCTGACCCGCGGCCTTGTGGAGATCACCCGCCTGGGAGAGGCCATGGGCGCCCGCCGGGAGACGTTCGCCGGTCTGGCAGGCATGGGCGATCTGGTGACGACCTGCGTGTCGCCGGTCGGTCGCAACCGCACGGCCGGGGAGCAGATCGGCAGAGGACGAACGGTCGAGGAAGTCATGGCGGCGACTCCCTCGGTCATCGAGGGTATTCCGACAACTCGCAGCGTCTATGAACTGGCCCGGCGCTACGCCGTGGAGATGCCGATCACCGAGGCCGTATACGGCGTGCTGTTCGAGGGATGGGATCTGATGCGAACCCTGACGGGGTTGATGACGCGGCGCTTGAAGGGCGAAGCCTGACGGATCAAGAACACACCGCCCTCCGGCAGACGAAGACGCAGCCCATCAACGACGCCGCAGCGGATTGCGGAAGAGACTCATGACCCTGGCGGAGCGAATCGGGTGGGGCTTTCTGGGTTGCGGCCGGGTGGCCGACCGGCGCGTGGCTCCGGTCTTCGCCCAGCTCGACGACGCCGCACTTGTGGCGGTCTGGTCACGCGACCCCAACAAGGCCGGCGAATTTGCTCAGCGGCACTCCACGCCGCAGGTTTACGACCGCATCGACGACCTGCTGGCCGACGAAGACGTTCAGGTCGTGTACGTCTCCACGCCGAACGCCCTCCATCTTGAACATGCCGGCCGCTGCCTGGAGTCCGGCCGGCATGTGCTGGTGGACAAACCGATGGCCTTGAACGCTAACGAGGCCGCGAAGATGATCGAGATCGCCCGCCGGCACCACCGTCTGCTGGGCGTGATGCACCAGCAGCGGTTCCATCCGGCCAATGTGCATCTCCTGCGGCTCCTCGACGAAGGCCGCCTCGGCAAGGTCAACTTCATCCGCATGCAGATCGCCATGTGGTATCCGCCGCAAGCGACGTGGCGCCAGGACGTCAACCTGGCGGGCGGCGGCGTGGCCATCGACCTGGGACCGCACGCCGTGGACCTGTTGCTAGAGATGGGGGGCAGCGTGACCCGGGTGGACGCCATCCTGCGAAACCTGCAATTCCCCGGCCCGCTGGAGGATTTCTGCCAGGTTCGACTGGATTTCGCCAGCGGCGCGATCGGCCTGCTCGACGTGAGCTACTGCGGGCATCACTACGGGGGGCGAATCGAAATCTTCGGCAGTGAAGGTTCGTTCTCGAGCGACGGCGCGTTGCAGTGTGCCCCCACCTACGACACCTGGCATCGTCGTGGCGATGCGACCGCGGAAGCATGCCGCGAGGTCTCGACCATCAACTGCTTCCGGAAAGCCGTCGAGGACTTCAATGACGCCGTGCGGCATCGAAGCCGCCCCACCGTGGACATGCTCGACGGATTCCGGGTGATGCGGATTATTGACGCCGTCTATGCCTCCGCTCACCGCCGCCAAGCGGTGGACCTGGCGCCGTATTAGGATCAGACCTATCAGGATAATGAGGACGCGGAACTCCGACCGCCGCCGCTGGGGCGACAGGCGTCCGTGGCATTCGCCCGCGAGAACGCATATAACAAGTGAATGGAGCGCACCGAAACCTATCACCACTTGCAGTTGGACTGCGGCGTGGAGTTGGCCGCGATCGAGATCGCCGGACGCAAGACCACGACGCTGGAGATCCGCGTCTTCGGGGGCCTGGCGGCGGAACCGCCGGATCGACTGGGCCTGGCCGGGATCGTCGAAGAGACCATCGGCAAGGGCACGGCGGAGAAGAACGCGCAGGAGCTGATGGACGCCTTCGACATGATCGGGGCCCAGGTCAGTTCCGCGGTCGGCCGTGAGTCGATGGTCTTTCGCTTCAGTTGCCTCCCGGAGTACGTCGAGCAGGCGCTCGCGCTCCAGGCCGAAATGCTCCGCACGCCGAGCTTCCCCGAGGACTTCTGCGGCGTCGCCCTGGAACTGGCCCAGCAGGAACTCACCGCGCTCGACGACGATCCCGGCGAACTGGCCCGCCGGCTGATCGCCCCGCGGGCTTACGGGCCGCTGTTGGGGCGACACGAACTGGGCACGCGGGAATCGCTCCGCCGAATCACTCGGGAGGACATCATCTCCTACTGGCGGCGGCACTTCAGCGCCAAGCGGATGACGGTCTCCGCGGCCGGAGCCGTCGATTGGAATCGTCTCCGCATCGCGACGGAGCGGCTCTTCGCCGGGTTCGGCGAGGACCAGGGCGGCGATCGCGGGCCGATCCCCATCGACTTCTCGCCCGGACACGAACACCACCCGAAGAACATCGAACAGGAACACATACTCTTCTGTTGGCCGGGCCTGAGCGTGGCCGACGACGACTATCCGGTGGAGCGTCTGATCCTGGCAGCGCTTGGCGAGGGCATGAGTTCGCGGCTGTTCACCACCGTCCGCGAGCAGCAGGGCCTGGCCTATTGGGTGAGTGCTTGGGACGAACATCCCCGGAACGGGGGAATGATCTTCGTAGGGGCCGCCACCAGACCGGAGCACGTGGACCAGACCTATCAGGCGATCCTCCGCGAAGTGGAGCGGTTGGAGGCGGACTGGACCGAGGAGGAACTGGACCGAGCCAAGACCGGCCTGATGGCCAAGACCTGCACCCACGGAGAACTCACGCGAGCGCGGGCCGCGGAACTCAGCGGCGACCTGTTCTACTACGGCCGTCCCCTGCCCACCGACGAAAAGATCGATTTGCTGGCCCGCGTGACCCTGGACGACATCCGCCGCTACCTGAGCGCCCACCCGCGGGATCGGAGGTGTTTGCTCACGCTCGGCCCCGTGCCGATGAAAGCCACAGGCTGAGGCACTCCGTCGCGGGGCGGCCGCACAACCTTGCATCACAAGGGGATCTCTTGAATACCAAGAACTCGTTTACCACGCACACCCTGGCCAACGGCCTCCGCCTGGTCATCGAACATATGCCGCAGGTCCGCAGCGCCGCGGGAGGTTTCCTGGTACGGACCGGTTCGCGTGACGAACCCTCCGAACTCGCGGGCGTCTCCCATTTCCTCGAGCACATGTGCTTCAAGGGAACCGCGAACCGAACCTGCCGAGAGATCACGCTCGGCTTCGACCGGCTGGGTAGCACTTACAACGCGTACACCTCGAAGGAACGGACGCTTTACTACGGCTGGGTGCGGGTGGAAAACTTCGCCGCCCAGCTTGAACTCCTGGCGGACATGATGTGCTCGACGATCCCGCCGGAGGAGTTCGAAACGGAGAAGCAGGTCATCCTCGATGAAATCGCCCGTTCCGCCGATCAGATCGAACACCTGGTTTACGACCTCATTCACGAGCAGGTCTATGCCGGACACCCCCTGGCCTGGCCCGTGTTGGGAACGACGGAGACGATCGCTCCCCTGTCCCGGGATCGTCTGTACGGCTATCTGACGGATCGTTACCACCCCGCCAACATGATTCTCGGGGTCGCCGGTGCGGTGGATCCCTCCTCAATCTTGGAACTTGCCGACCGGCTTTGCGGTCGATGGCCCGCCAAGCCGCCCCGTGCCGAGAGGAAGCCCCCGTCGCCCGCCCCCCCAGGCCACCTGACCCGGCTGATCGACCGCTTTCAACAGCAAGCCCTGGTCCTGGCCTGGCCCGCTCCCTCGGAAACGCACCCGGACCGCGAAACAGCCGATGTCTTCGGCTCGATTCTCGGCGGGCACAATTCCCGATTCTTCTGGAACATCATCCAGGCTGGAATCGCTCCGAACGTCGCCGCCGGGCGGGTCGATTATGAAGACAGCGGCCTGATGATCTGCTGGGGTTTTGCCGAACCGGATCGCGCGGAAGCCCTGCTGGAAGCCATGCAGAACGAGATCAGGCGGATCATCTCCGAAGGCGTCACCGAGGATGAAGTGGCCCGGGTCAAGAACCGGATCCGAACCGGCCTGGCCCTCGAGGCGGAGTCGCCCTACCACCGATTCGGGCAACTGGTGTCCGACATAGATCTGTTTGGCCGCCCTCGCCCCGTAGAGGAACGTCTGGCGGAAGTGGAGGCCGTCACTCCAACTCGAATCACGGAGTATCTGGAACGCTGGCCGATGTCCGGAAGCCCGTGGTTGACCAGCCTGGGTCCCCGCGAGTGGCCGACCGCCTGACCTGGCCACCCAGCCCCTCAACTCAGGCTCCGACCGACTCGGCCGCGGCGACCAACATCGTGGGTTCCGCCAGGCTCTGGGACGCACCCGGAAACGCCGGGGTACAACGCATCAGCTCGTTTAGGCAACGACCGAATACCCCTTTGCCAGTGCTGCCGGCGACGATTGCGACCGGTCACGGCCCACCAACCCTGCGAAAAACGCCGCCGACGAGATCCCGGGGCCACGAACATACGATGAACAAGGAGGGCTGCCCGCCGGCTTGGGGCCGAATCGCCTCGGCCCAGCGGCAGGCAAGGCGGCCGGCGGTATAACATATAGGCGACTGCAAGGCTTCCTTGGACATCACCGCTCGACTGCGACCGAGCCGATTGAGCTGCCGCAGTCAGCCGGTAACGGAGCGATATGCCACCCATCACCACACCCAAAGGCGGACTCATCGAGCTGGCCGCGGACCCTTCCCGAAGGGCTGACGGCCCGGCGGGCACCCCACCCGCCGGCAGCTCGGGGCGGCTGACGCCCGTCACCCCTGAGCCACCGCCAAGGCAGCCGGTGCCGCCCGGTCGCCGCGTGCTGGGCCTGCTGCTGATTTGGTTGGCCGGCTGGCTGGCGACCATGCCCGCCGAGCAGTGGACCGAACTGGTGCAACGGGCCCGCACTCTGGCTGCTCTGAGCCTGGCAACACGAGAATCTCCTTTGATTCCTCCAGCCGGTCGCCCGTCCAGCCCTGGCGACGACGAGTCGAGCTGGGGGCCGACGAGGGACGATCCCGGCCAGACCGGGGAATTGTCGGAAGAGGCGACCCGGCAGACCGGTTCGGGTTTGGCCTCGACGAGCCGATGGGCTATCGTCGCCGGGGCTGCGGTCGCAGCCCTGTCCCTGTTGAACTCGCTGCCGTTTGCGTGCCTGCTCACGGCAGCCCTGATCGCGGGAACAGCCTATGCCGTGCATGGGCTGGTTGCGGCGGAAGCGGAAGTGCCGTGGCGGTGGCTGGTGGTCGGCGGCCTCCTCCCGGCCTATCTGGTGCATAGTTCGGCGTCGGTTCCGCGGCTCAGCGGGCGCGGGCTGCCCGGCCTGGCCCTGGCCATCGCCGCGGCCATCGGGGCAGCGCGGGGCTGGTTCGACTGGTCGGCCCTTTCGGCCAGAATCGGTGAAGGACCGATGCAACTGACGTCCACCTATGCGACCGAATGTGCTTGGGCGACGGTGTTATTCCTCGCCACCCTCGGAGCGCTTGGGTCACGCACGCGGACGACGCACCTGCTGATCACGGCCTTGCTGCTGGCCCTAGCGTACCACTGTGTGGTCTCCGGCAAGATCGTGGTCCGCGAGTTCCCCACGCTGTCGCGAGCCGGCGAGGCCCTCAAGACGCAGATCGACGACAGTTTTCGCAACGTGGCGCTGTGGCGGTGGGTGGTCGTCGTGGAGTTGTCAACCCTGGCCGGCGTGTTGATCGGCAAGGGTCTGGGAATCGGCGGCTTGAACCTCGCCTTCGCTGCGGCGTGGATGATCTTCGGGTGCTTTTTTTACGGCGAATTACGGAGCATCTCGATGCTGGGCTTTGCCGGCCGAACCCTGGCCCCCTATCTCACCGCCCCCCCCTCCACCGAGCCGACGGCGATTCGAGATCCGCTGGGCGGGACCATGGGGTTGCCCATCGGCCGGCCCCCTTCCTCTGCCGCGAACCGCCCCGATCCTCGCCATCCGGAAGCGACCGAGCGATTCCAGACCATGCCCTCGCCGGGATTCTCGCCACCCCAGCTCCACGGATCGGCCGGATCGGCGACCGTCGACCCCCACCGCCTGCGTATCGCCCAGCAGCAGCTTACGGTTCGTGAAGTGGGGTTGCCGCTGTGGATCTACATGACCGCCATCCTGGCGGCGATCATCGCCGTCGCCGGACTCCGCCTGATGCAGCTCAGCGAGGCGGTCCGTACAACCCTCGGCTATGCCCTGTGGTTGGTTCTCGGGGCCGGCCTAACGTGGCTGTGGATGCTTGACCCGCGGGAGCCGTCACAGAGCTGGCTGAGCTGGATTTCGGACTGGACGCAGTCTCCTCAAAAGGTGCATGTGGTTTGGCTCCTTTTCCTGGCCGCCGCCGCCGGGGCAGGAGCCTGGGCCTTCCGGCCGACCGCACGCAGAGAATCCTGGGCCGCCGCAACGGTGGTTTGCGGCTTTCTCGGCACCGCCCTCACGCTGCTATGGCTGGCGGTACTCTCCTATTTTGGCGGGTTCGAGTCGCTGCCGATCTGGACTTATGCGGCCATCGCGGTCGGGCAGTCGCTGCCTGCGTGGGTGATGCTGGTGCAGCAGACCCTCGAGCGACACCGACAGCGCATCAGATCTTGAGCTGGTCAGTCTGCCGGCCGTCGCGGCGGTGAGAGAGCGGGTCAGCAGAAGCGGGCTACAGACCGACACGATTCGCCTATCGCACCGCGGCGTTGCGCGTGCGTCGCACCGGGCGATCGTGGGGTGTATCCTCGCCAACACGGATCACGGCGAGATTCGCGTCTCAAATCCGATAATCGCGCCACTATGAGCCGCGGCGGTGTCAGTTCAATGCCTTAATTGGTCTGCCGATCACCAGGGAATGCGTAAAAATCGCGGTTTGGGGGGCGGAATCACGGTTCGGGTCGCGGAGTGCTTTGTTTTTGCCATCGCCCCAGGTTAGACTACTTCACTACAATAAGTAAACGGGGCGTTGGCCCACGCGGGGCGAAGCCAACCGCGACCCACCAACAAGATTGCCGGTGGTCGGCGTCGCCGAGTGAGCCGGAGACTGATAGCGTTACCAATACAGGCAAAGCCGATGGACACCAGCGTCACCAACCCGAAAGTCCTCCTGCTATCGAAGCCCGCGCTGGAGCGAACCGCCGTCGTGCATCGCCTGCTCGGGGAAGCCCAGGTGCGGGTGGTTTCCACGTTCGAGGATGCCGTCGCCGCTCTCCGCGAAGGGGCCTTTGATCTGGTAGTGAGCGACACCGGCGATTTCCTGGCCCTGGAGCGAGCCACGGTCAACCAGCAGGCCGCGATGATCCTGGAGACCATCGGCCAAGGCGTGTGCATCATCGACGCGGAAGGCCGTCTCGTGTGGGCCAACCCGAAGATGCGGAGCTACCCGGCGGACCTGCTAGGGCAGGTCTGCGAGGTGTGCCTCCGCCGCATGCACCGGACTCCGGAGCAGGAGAAGGGCCAGCCGGCGCACCACCGCGCCCGCCGCTTCAGCATGACCAGCGGCGACGAACAGTACTTCGAGGCCACGATCACGCCGGTGGTGAACAGCCTCGACCAGGTCACGCACTTCGCCGCGGTGGTGTGGGACGTCACCAACAGCCGCCGACTCCAGAAGAAGATCGACGCGATCGACCTGGCCGGCCGTGAACTGGTGCGGCTCGATGCCGAAGCCATGGCCGGCATGAACATGGAAGAGCGGATGTCCTTCCTGGAGCAGAAGATCCTCCGCTACATGCACGACCTCCTGGCTTTCGATAATTTCGCGGTGCTGCTGCTGGACAAAAACACCAACCGGCTGGAAATGGTGTTGCAGCACGGCATGGCCCCGCACGCCCGCGACCTCGATATCTTCGCTTCGCCGGAGAACAACGGCATCAGCGGCTACGTCGCCGCCACGGGCCGCAGCTACATCTGTCACGACACCTCTCGCGATCCCCGCTACTTGACCGGGCTGGACCGTGCCCGCAGCTCGTTGACCGTGCCGCTGCGTTTGCACGACCAGGTGATCGGCGTGTTCAACATCGAGTCCGATCAGCCGGCGGCCTTCAACGAGGACGATCGGCAATTCGCCGAGATTCTGGCCCGATACACCGCCATTGCCCTCAACTTCCTCGATTTGCTGGTGGTGGAGCGGTTCCAGTCCACGGGTCGCACCATGGATGACGTGACCGAAGAGATCGCCGGCCCGCTGAACGACATCATGGTCGAAGCCAGCACTCTGATGGAGGACTACATCGGTCACGACGACCTGCGGCATCGCCTGACCGCCATCTGCGACAACGTGGACAAAATCAAACAGACCGTGAAGGAACTGGCCCAGCCCTGTGGCGGCCTGCTCGGGCGGCGGAACGTGGCCGAACAGCGGGATCCGCTCCTCGACGGCAAGCGGGTGCTGGTGGCGGACGATGAGGAGGTGATCCGCGAGACGGTCGCCAAGGTGCTGCGCAAGGCCGGTTGCGAGGTGGACGTGGCGGCCGACGGCGTTCAAGCGACCGAGCTGCTGGGACGCAGCCCATACGACTTGCTGATCGCCGACATCAAGATGCCCCGCCGCAACGGCTACGAGGTCTTCGCCACGGCTCGCGAGCGGCACCCCGCCATTGCCGTGATTCTCATGACCGGCTTCGGCTATGACCCGAACCATTCGATCGTCCGGGCTCGCCGGGAAGGGCTCAACGCCGTCCTGTTCAAGCCTTTCAAGGTCGATCAGTTACTGGACGAGGTCCGCGGAGCCCTTCAACCCAAGACCTGACCGTCGCCGACTCCGGCGGCCGGCAACGGAGCCGCGGCCCTTGTCGAAAAGAACCGCATCCCGGACAATGCCGGCGGCAGGCCGCCCCCGCGGCGCCGCCGCTTCCGCCCCACTGCGGGCGACGCCTGGGAAGCTTGGTTCATGAAGCTCCGCTGCCCGAGATGCCAACAGAAACTATCCGTCGCGGACAAATTCGCCGGGCGGGCAATTCGTTGTCCGTCCTGCAATCGGGCCTTTACTGTGCCCAAGCCCAAGGACGCCGTGAGCGGACCCGGCGCGGCGCTGGAACTCGATCTCGAGGGACTGGCCACGCTCGAAAAACGCAGCGCGGAGATGGACTCCGAGGAATTGGCCCAGGCAGAGTCGGCGGTGCAAGCCGCCGTTCAACAGGCCGAACAGAGCGGTGAGAAGGCGCGGACCTGCCCGACCTGCCACAAGATCGTGCCCGTGAAAGACCCCTACGCCGAGGTGCTCTGCTCCCACTGTTGGAATCCCATCCCGGCATTGGTCAAAGGCAGCGGCGAGGAACGAGCCCGTCGCATCGCCGACGCTCGGCGGGCGCCCGGCGCCGCGGCCTTCTATGGAGCGCTGATCTCAACGGTCAGCTATCCCCTGTCGGCGGCCGGTTCGCTGGCCACGGCGGCGGGTGTGGCGGTTCTGGCGGCCCTCCTGCCGGTCGTGGCCATGACCGGCGGCAGCAAACTGATGGAGCAAAGCGCGGTCGGCACGATCGAGGGCGTGCAACAGGCCGATCTGTCCGGCGTGCAGATCATGCTGATGGCCGTCTTCGCTGTCGAAGTGGTTTTCTTCTCCGCCGTCGCGCTCCACGCGTTTCTGGACGTGGTGCGGACGACTTCGGTGGGCACCGAAAAGGCGCCCAGCCTGGCCTGGAGCCCCACTCAGTGGGGCAAGAGCTTCCTCGCTTACCTTATTCTGGCCGCCTATCTTGGCCTCACCGGCTATATCGTGCTGGCCCTTACGGTCGAAGGAGACCCCCATCAGTGGGTTGCCTCAGGCGAGGTGCTTCAACATGCCGCCGCGAGCGGACCCAAGCTGCTGATCGGCATGATGATCGTCTGCTTCGGGATTCCCATGAACCTGGTCGGCATCAGCCTCGGTTCGATTGCCCAAGGTCTGCATCCGGCGCGGGTCGCCAAGTCCATCGCCAATACCCACGCGCATTATGCGTTCCTGGTCCTGATCCTCACGGTTTCGGGAGCTTTGTTCGGCACGGCCTTCGCCGGGATACTCTTCGACTGGTTCCTGCCCCAGGTTGAGGCGATGAGTCAGGGGTCGAAAGAGGGAGACCTCGCTCAGGTTGCGCTGTCGCTGTTGGCCTGGGGAGCCGTGATGGGTTTCTTCTTCTACGGAACGTATGTGCTGGCCAGACTCCACGGGCTTTTCGCTCGTTCTTTTCGCAAGAAACTGCTTTTCGGCGAAACCTGACCCGCCAGGACAACTCACTCCAGTCCGATGAGCCTGCGGGCCTTCGGCGCCCCTCGGCGAGCCGGTGGCCGGCGATCCGGCCCTTGCGGCTGAGAACGACGACGAGGCTGTGGACCCGTGGAGGCCTCCCGGTTTCGCCGGCCGCCTGAATGCTGACGCGGTCCGGGCCGCGGCGTCTTCGCTGCACCGGTTTGCGTCACGGCCCCGCCTTCCGCCGCCAATCCACGAAGGCATTCAACCTCCGGCCGGGTCAAGGGCCGGAAGGCTCCGACCGGCAATCCGCGAATCGATAGTTTGCCCATGCGAATGCGGGTCAGGGACCGCACGCGGTAGCCGATCTTGGCCAACATGCGGCGGATCTCGCGATTCCGGCCTTCCCGCAGGGTGATCTCCAGAATCAAACCGGCCCGTTCGCGGTGGGTTACGCGGATCCGGGCGGGAGCCGTCTTTCCTTCAGAGAGCCACACGCCGCGTCGCAAGCGATCCAGTTCCTCCGGCGGCGGGCAGCCGTCGATTTCAACACGGTAGGTCTTGGGGATGCCGTAACGCGGATGGGTAAGCCTCTGGGCCAACTCGCCATCGTTGGTCAGCAAGAGCAGCCCGCTGGACTCGGCATCCAGGCGACCCACGGGAAAGACGCGTTCCCGAACGCCGACAAGAAGATCCACGGCGCGGGTCCGACCCGCCGGGTCGTTGTGGGTGCAAAGCACATTCCGGGGCTTGTTGAGGAGATAGTAGACGGGCCTTTGAATCCGAATCGGCTTGCCATCCACCGCGATGCGATCGGATTGCGGATCAACCAAAACCGGCAGCCTCCGCACCGTCTGGCCGTTCACCGACACCCGCCCGTCCTGCACCAGCAACTCACAGACGCGGCGGGCGCCGAAACCCGCGGCGGCCAGGATCTTTTGGATTCGTTCCTTGACCAATTCAAATCTCCCTGAAGCCTTGCCGGCGGCAGCGGACGGCCATGCTCCGGCTAGTGTTCCGAGTCCGGAACAATTCGAAAGATCAACACGCGGCATCGCGGGCTGCCGCCGGCCCACACCGGAACCAGACGGTCGGCCAGCCCGGCCTGAAGCCCGATCGTGTAGGCTGATTCATCGCCGAGAGACCGGCTTCCGGTTTCCCCGTCCACAAACCAAACGGGGCGGCGGTGGTGGATCTGGGCAGCCGTTTCCGCGAGATCGGCCGCTTCGGGAAACCGCAGCCACTCGGCGTCGTTAGGGCGAGCGCGGCCGGCGTAAAACATAAGCTGCTCGAGACGGTCGTGAGCCATGACGAGTTCGCCGGCAGACACCTGCTCGTCCAGCCACCGCCCGGCGGCGCGGTAAGCCCAGCATTCTCCATTGATCGGGCGAAGATGATAGACGATCTGCGGAATCAGCGGAGCAATCAAACCCAGGACCAAAAGCCCGGCCCGAGCGGCGTTTCCTGATTTCGCCGGTGCCAACAGTCGATCCAGCAAGGCCACCAATCCGGAGGCGGCCCACGGCAGGCTGAGGGCCGCGGGCAGCAGCATGTACCGGGTGCTGATCTGGTGATCATACGACGAGGCTCGTAACTGCGTGAGGATGATCTGGAAGATCACCGCCACCAGCACCAGCCGACGCCATCCCGCGTCGGCGGTCGCCGCCCGTTTCCAGAAGAAGGCGACGAGAGCGAGGGTGGAATAGGCATACCGACCGCTCTTGCCCCACGCCTCGAGCATCCGAACCGGCGCCTCATACCAACAGACCACGGCACCCAGGAGATGCGAGGAGGGTTCCACCGCACTCCCGCCGCCCAGAAGCCGCCACAGGTCGTGGAAGCCCTTGTTGGGCATCAGCCGACCGACCGCGAGGGAATACGGGGCCGCCACGACGGCGAAGGCCGCCACCAGCGCCGCCACCGCGATGACCCGATCCCGCCGCGCGATTCTCCAGGGCTGCGGCGGTATTAGGCGACACAGGGCAACGCCCGCGAGCAGGCCCACTGCCTCCTGACGCAGGAGATAAGCAAGCCCGAGGATTCCCCCGCTCACCGCCATTCGGGCAACACTCTCTTTCTCCACGGCCCTGCCGGCCGCGAGCAAGGCCGTGAGATACAACATCAGGTGCGGGATGTCCGACAAGACGTCGGCGGAGAGCTGGGCGCCTTGCCACCAGAAGGCCGCCAGCACGCCCGCCACGATCGCGGTCGTGCCGTCGAATAAGCGGCGGGTTAGCACCATGACCAGCGGGCACACCGCCACTCCGCAAAACAAAGGAATCAACTGCCCTGCCCTCTGCCAAGCCAGAGGGCCGTTTTCACCGAGCAGCGGATTCAGCAGGTGGTGCACCCCGAGGACCGCGAACGAATAGCCGGGTTGCTTGGTCGTGGAGCGCATGGTCTCAACCGGCGATTCGGCCAATTCCTTGGCGAAGGTAATGAACTGGACGCCGTCGCGGCTGAGGCAGGCCATCTGATCGCAAAGAAAGAGCCGCACCAGCAGAGCCATGAAGGTGATGGCCACGGCCATGACCCAGGCAGAGCCCTGGTCGGACGAACCACCGCAAGGCGCTGGACGTTGGGGCAGTGCCGCATGGTCTGGGAGCGTGGAACCCGGCATGGGTGGCATTATGAGGCCGGTGCCGCCAAAATGCACCTGCGGTCCCGGGAGAACCCTTGACGGTCAGGAGCGCCGCCGAAGCGGCTCGGCAACCCGGGAGTCGGCCGGCAGGCGGTTCCACAAGGCCGAACATGCGGCGAGCACTCACCATTGCCCGGTTGACGATCTGGCGGTTGGCCATACCACTCCGCCGCAGAGTGGACCATGCCGCAGCCGAACGCGTCGTGGCCGAACCGGTCATTGTGGGGGTCGAGCTGGCTGATGGAACGACCGGCTACGGAGAGACGCATCCCCGACCTTACGTCACCGGTGAGGACATCGAGGGCGCCGTGACCACTGTTCGCGAAGTGTTCCTGCCTCGCCTGGTCGAGATGCGGCCGTCGGCTTTCGGCGAGGTGTTGGAGACGGTTACGGACCTGCCTCTGACCACGGAATCAGGCCGGGTCATTACCGCCGCCCGCGCCGCGGTGGAGTTGGCCCTGCTGGATGCTTACAGCCGTGCTTTCAAACGCTCGCTGGATGAAATCGCCGGATGGCTGGGAGAGCCGGGCCTGGGACCGCCCGGATCGTCGCAGACCGCCCATTTCGGCGGAGTGATTGCCTGCATCCCGCCCTCCAAGGTGTCGTGGTCAATCCGCAAGATGCGACTGCTCCGCTTGCCCCATTTCAAGGTCAAGGTCGGCGACGAAGAAGATGATTCACGAGTCCGGGCCGCCGTTCGCACCCTGCACCGCGGCCTGGAGACGGGCCGCGTGACTCTGCGGCTGGACGCGAACGGGGCCTGGGAGATGGAAGAGGCAGCAGAGCGACTCCACGCCTGGCAGGACTGGCCGATCCTGAATGTCGAGCAGCCTCTGCCCAAGGCGGAACCACTGGCCTTATGGGGCGAGTTGTCGTGCCGGACCACGTTGCCCCTGATGGCCGACGAATCGCTCGTGACGCCGGCGGATGCCGAGGAACTGATCGCCGGTCAGGGCGCCGCCTGGTTCAACATCCGCATCAGCAAGAACGGCGGGCTGATTCCGGCCGTTCGCCTGGCTTCGATGGCTCGCCGCAATCAGATTGAATGCCAATTGGGCTGCATGGTCGGAGAAACGGGCATCTTGTCCGCGGCGGCTCGCTGGTTTCTCCAACTGGTGCCTGGGATCCAGATCGCCGAGGGCAACTTCGGCTCTTTTCTGCTCCGCGATGATGTGCTGCGGAAGCCCCTTCGGTTCGGGTTCGGCGGGCATTGGCAACCTTTGCGAGGGCCCGGCCTCGGCGTGGACACGGACGAGGCCAGACTGGGGGCTCTCGCCGTCTGCCCCCCATTGCGAATCACGCTTTGATGCGGGCGGCCCGGCCAAGCGAACCCGCCGGCGAACCGCCGAAGCAACCTTCCTTCCCCTGCGGAAAGCCAACCTGCGAAGGCAACTGCCGTGCGGTCTGGTCCGCGCGATCAGGGCCAGAGCATCTGCACGAAACCGGCAACGTCCAGCCCGTTGAGCAGGCCATCGGTGTTCCAATCGGCGATGCAGGCATGCGCAGGCTGGAGTGGGTTGCCCAGCAAAGCGGAAACGAACTCCTCGATGGTCAGCGGCACACAGGGCTGTCCGGACGCCTCACGATAGACCGGCTGGAAATCACGCCAGTCGTTGCAGTCCACGTCCAGGTCGAAATCGAGGTCAAAACAGGCGCAAGGATGCGGTTGGACGACAATCTCTCCCACCATCCCCGCGGCCAGGTCCGGCCCGCTGAAGTAGTGATAGCGGCTCTGATGACGGGGGAAAAGATCAAGCAGAGCAGCATCGAACGTGACCTCGAAGACGGTCCCGCCCATGGAAGTAGGCGGCCCCGAGTTGAAAACGCCGTCGAACAAGCCGTTCTGCCCGCTCACCACGTTATGCGGCAAGCCGTCGCCCGCCCACACCCAACGAACCCGGTCGCCGACCTCGACGGTCAGCACCGGAGGATGGAAATAGGGGCCGGGGCCGACCGAGACGACGTGCAGCGAGACGCCATTGCCGTCGTAGAGTATTCCTTCGCCGCCAAAACATGGCGGGAAGGCGAGGCAGTCCGTCCCGTCCAACCCACCGCTGTAATCAAAGTCGCCCGGCCAGACCAGGAATACCGCCTTGTCGTAGATCGACTGCGACGGGTTGTCCGTCGGCAGTAGACTCAACGCATCCACGTTGTCCATGAGCGGGTCAAGCCCCAGGTCAAGCGCACTGGCAAACAGGCTGAAGGACGGGTCTCCGTAGCGGTAGACGAAAACATCCGCCGCGGACCTCTGCCCTATCAGACTGGGAGATCCGCGGGCCAGAGAGAAGAGTACTTGGTCCCCCGGGCCGAACACTCCATCCTGATCGAAGACGACCAGGGCGTCGATGTCATCCCCGGCGGGCGTTCCGACCAGCCCCATCTCCTGAGCCGACAAATACAGTTCCTCGGTTCCACCGAACTCAGGAACCGGATCATAGAAGACGTCGGCACCGCTTTGGAAATTAGCAGGCCCCGGCAACGTCGGCAACGACGGGCTGTTCCTGCTCACCGTAAAGAACAGACCAGAGTCGCCGCGGACCTGAGCGACTGCGGTCGAAGGGCTGAAGTCCGCGGTATCAAGATCATCGCCCGCGGGGGCGGGCTCGCGTTGCACCGGCGCTTTGTTGGGGGACAGATCTTGATCCACGCCGCCGGTGTCGCCCTGATTCGAAGCCAAAGTGTTGTTGAGCTTGGGGCTTCGACAGCCTATCGGGGCCAGCCGCGGGAGGACCTCGCCGTGGTCTGCCGCGCCCCAGCTTTTGGGTGCTTCGGCTTCGGCGTCGAGGTTTCGCGGACCGCCCTCCTCCTGGCTCCACGAGTTGCCGCCGTGCTCGAAGATGGGCACAGGGCTGCCGGGAACGGGGTCTGCGGCGGAAACCGAGAATGGCCGCCCCCACCTCGTATAGGGATCGAGACTCATGAAGATATCGCTGGCGGCTTGGTTCCGATCGGCCTGATCCAGGACGTTGAAGATTCGCCCGGTCGCGACCAGGGCCGGATCCGGGGGAGCAGCCCCAACGCTGAAGCGATCCACACTGAACACAAGGAGATAAAGCAATTCAGGGGAGCCTTGCCCCGTCCTGGGGTAGCAGAAGGCATCCAGGTCATCCAACGGGCTGTTCAGCCCAAGGCCCGGCCCTGGATAGAGGATCACCGGTCCCGGCTTTCTTAAGATGGATGCCGCGGCACCCGGCATGGCGATATTTAAGGGCGATGCGGCATCCACGGAGAAATCCAGGGGCGCCAAGGGGTCTTCCGCATGGGGCTGTGCGGCCGCTGGACGCGAACACAGCAGGATCACCGCGGCAACCACCGGCACGCAGCCCCCCGGCCGGAGTAACGTCAACATCGAGCGGGGCGTCATGATACTCCTACTCCTCCAGTCGCGAGGCCGACCGTACGATCTGTTCGGACTGCTGCCGGATCAGGACGGCCAGCACGGGACGCACGAATCCAACAGGCTCCATTATAACCGAACCCCCCAAGTCGTAGACGGATGACTCCACGGACCGGCTATCGGACTTCAAGACGCCCGTGTTCTGCTATTTCACAACGGGGGCGTCAGACCAGGGCGAGGAGGGCTGAAGGGGTGCGGAATCCGGCCCTCCCTTGGGGATCCATGCGGGCCACTCCGGGTTGATCTCCAATTTGACCGCAAATACCTTGCCCAAGTAGGAGTAGTCATCGTAATCATACGTCTGCTCGCACCGCTTAAAGGCCGCTGCGGCCGCGGGACGATTCCTTCGGCCCAGTTCCATCGTCGCCTCGAAGAAAAAAGGAGCGGCCCACAATAGCTTGTTGTTGCGATTTTCTCCGGCCAGCCGCTCCAGATCCTTCATGGACAGACGGCCAAGGCAGAACTCATAGGTCGTCATCTGCCACTCCCTGGGCAGCCACTGTCTGGCGTCAGGGGCGTAGGTGAGTTGCTCCCGCTGCTGCTCAAGCAACTCATTCGCCTGATCCACTTCCTGAAGCACTCGCAACATGCTGGCCGCGGAGGTCACGGCCCGAAACTCGGCCGGCCGAGCAACCGCCATACCCTTGGCGAGTGCGATGGCCTCCGGCATTCGACCTTGCTCGGCCTGAAGCAAGGCCGGAAGCAGCCCCGTGTACCAGATCCGCTGGGGATCGGTTGTGGAGCAGATTTCCGCCAGTCGGCGGAGATCCGCCTGGGCGTTATCGATATTTCCCATCCAGTAAAGAAGCCTCCAGCGATACTGATACAGCTCCAGCAGTTCCAGGGGGGCACGTGCGTAGGCCGCTTCCCGATCCCGCGCGGCCAAGGCCGCCGGGAAGTCCCGCTTCGCCTCCCAGTATTCCGCCTCGGCCACATAGCCCAGCGGGTTTTCGGGTTCGACGGACTGGGCTTCCTTGGCGTAGCTGAGGGCGGCCGCGAAGTGCTCGTCGGCATCCACCGTGTTGCCCGCCGCCTGGTAGATCTCCGCGGACAGGCGATAGGCGAGCGACAGGAGATACCGTGGATAGCAGGCGTTGGGTTGCAACGCACAAGCGCTCTTCAGGGCGCGTTCTTGCTCGATGAATCGCTCGTGCTTGCGGAAGTGGTACATCCAGTGATTGTGGGCCCGTCCCAGGTGAACCATCGCCTGCGTGTAGTTGGGACGGGCCAGACTGGCGTTGCGATAGGCCGCGACCGCTTCCTCGGGGTCGTGTCGCACCACGGCCTGAGCATGGAAGAAATGTCCCGCCGCCGTCTTCGCGCCGCCGGCCGCCTTGGCCCGCTGAATCCACTCATGGGAAGCCTGATGCTGCTCGTCCCTCCGCAGCGCCCAGGCCAGTAAATACATGATATCGGGATCATCCGGCCGCAGTTCGAGAACCCAGCGGAGGCTGGCGATGGCCCGTTTGGGATTGTCCATCAGGTCGGCCATGCTTTCGGCCACGCGAAAGGCCACTTCATCCGGCTTCAGGGGTTTGGCGGATTCCAGAAGCCGCAGCGCTTCGCCCGGTTTCCGGTAGTCTTCATAGGCGAGCAACTCGAAGGCGTGCTGAACCATGGCGTTGGCACGGGCGCGGCGGTCACGGGCCGATTGCACCATCCAGGTGGAAGCCAGGAACACCAGGACCACGCTCAGCAGCACGATCGTGGTCACCGCGGGATGGCGGCGAATCCACTTCCAGGCCTTTTCGACCGGCCCCACGCGGCGGCTGTGAATGGGGCGATTCTCCGCATAGCGCCGCAGGTCGGCGGCGAATTCGCCCGCGGTCGGATAGCGGCGGCGCGGTTCCTTCTCCAGAGCACGGAGGCAGATCGTCTCCAGGTCGACCGGAACAGAAGGTTCCCACTTTCGCGGGGCCCTGGGTTCGGCGGTGCAGATGCGCGCGATGATCTGCTCCCGCGTGGCGCCTTCATGGGGACGATGGCGGGTGAGCAGTTCGTAAAAGGTCGCCCCGAGCGAATAGATGTCCGTACGGTGGTCGATCTTGCGGTGGTCCGCGGCGACCTGCTCGGGGGACATGTAGGCCGGCGTGCCGATCATTTCGCCCGTCGCGGTGACGCTCGGCTCGTCCAACAACCGAGCCAACCCGAAATCCGTGATGTGCAGCTCCCCATCCTCCCCGAGCAGGAGGTTCTGAGGCTTGATATCGCGATGAATGACGCCCTGTCGGTGGGCGTGGTCGAGACCCTCCGCCACACCGGCGATCATCAACGCCAAGCGGCGATAATCGACCGCCAGTCTCCCCGGCCGGTGACCGGGGCTGCCGTCAGGTTCGCTCCCGTCGCCGCGCCCGCCGGCTGGCGGCGGCGCGGCAGTCGCCGACGACGGCGTCAGCCCACTGCGGCTGCGGATCACGCGATCGAGGCTCTGGCCCTCGATCAATTCCATCGCGTAGTAGAAATGCCCGTCCTGTTCGCCCTGGGCATAGACGGGCACGATGTTGGTGTGATGCAGCTTCGCAGCCGCCTGCGCTTCGTTCTTGAAGCGCTGAATCGCGTTGGCCGCCTGGCACACAATGCCCGGCAGCACCTTGAGCGCCACCACCCGATTCAGCGAGAGCTGCTTGGCGCGATAGACCACCCCCATGCACCCCCGCCCGACCTCGCTGAGAATCTCGAAGTCTCCAAGCACAAAACCCGGCTGCCAGACGGCGGTCGCCGCGGCGGGATGCGGCGCTTGGCCGTGGTCGGTCGATTGCCAGGATTGCTC
>Ga0129299_1000195_pt1 | contig 36231 bp, 24 predicted proteins | sample ConPoolayeCmetaG_FD_94477 | JGI IMG/M metagenome (GOLD analysis project Ga0129299, IMG submission 94477) | Hot spring microbial mat communities from California, USA to study Microbial Dark Matter (Phase II) - Cone Pool mat layer C metaG ...
CCTCACCTGTATGCACGGTTGTCGTCGCCTTGTCTGAAGAAGCATAGCCTGACCACGGCGGCACACACGCAGTCACTAAAAGCAAAACAAAAACGATTAAATAAGAAAATCTTTGTTTCTTAGTTTTCATTGCACCAGTCCTCCGGAATCAGATTTCGGGCTTGAACTTTCGAGTAATTGAGACTTTAGCCGGTCTCCAGCTGGTGAATCAAATCCGGCTGAAGCCTTTACTCCACCACCAGACAAATTCTCCAGTGTCCGGTCAGATTGATGCAATCATTGTATCGCGTCATGCTGAAAACAAGCTAAGAAAAAACTGAGCATTCACTGAGACCAGACTCGAATATCGGATCCAATGAGACTCGTTACAGACCCGGTAGACCAGAGATCATCGGAAACGGCTATCCAACCGCCCCGGTCGTTGTTCAAAACCACATTTTCGCCGGCCCGGTTTCCGTCGCCCAGCCTATCCTACCCGCTGACCGTCACAAGTTCCTTTGTTACCCAACTGTAACGAAAACGCCCATGCTCAACCGGTTGACCTTTGCAAGTTGATGTAGTAGAATGGTCATAGCAGATCGCGATTCTGTACCGGTAAAATTCACGCTGTTAAATAATGCGTTACGGAACAAAAGCATGTCCTTATTTGCCAACCTTCTCACCATCTTGAGCGCCTCCGGCGGCGGCATCGCCTATTACCTGGTCATTTTGTTCTGCATCTGGGCCATTGTCGGGCTGGCCTTTTCCCGCTGGTCGAGAGGTGAACATCGAGGCGTGGTGCCGCGTTTGCTCACCGCCGGAGCCATCATGTCATTTGGCCGCTTTGTCCTCTTTGTCCTCGCCCTGATCGACCGGCAAAACGGCACCGCGTTGAGCCGATTCGGTCCGCCGATCGAACGACTGGTCGATGCATTGTCGCTGGTGCTTTTGTGCTGGGCACTCCTGGCCACTTCGCGCAAGCAGATGGTCATCCGCATCTTGACCACGATCGCCCTGCTGGCTTTTATCGGCTTTTACGTGATCTCGGCCACTCAGTGGATGACCGCCTGGCAACTCAACCCCGGCCTACGCTATAACCTCTCCTGGCACACCTGGGCATGGGAAATCGGCCAATTTGTGTGTGCCATCTTGACCCTGGCCTATCTCCTGGTCTTTCCCTTCCCTGAACGCGGCACCCTGATCGTCAGCCTGGGCACCCTGGCCCTGGGCCATCTGATACAAGCCGTACTCCCCTTCGCCGACCAGATTCCGCACGCCGCCGGTTGGGTGCGTCTGGCCAACCTGGCTGCCATGCCGCTGATCGCCGTGTCGGCATATCGCTTTATCCTTCAGCGTTTTGACGCGCAACTGGCCAACCTGCATGCCGTAGCACAGGAATCCCTTTCTCAGGTCACCGGCCTGATGGACCTGGTAGACATCAATCGACGACTGACCGCCTCACTCAACCTGGACACAGTGCTCAAAAATGCCCTGCACAGCCTCACCCAGATCATCCCGGCCAACCTGTACGCCATTGCTTTTGTGACCCGCCCCGACATCCAGGAACTCGTCATAGACATGATTTACGACGAGGGCGGCCTGCGGGAAGCCAAAACCCGTTTTCTGACCCAAGATTACCCGGCCATCGAATACGCCGTGACCCGGAACAAACCGGTCATCCTCGAAGGCGGAAACGGCCAGGTCACTAAAATCTACCGACTGCTCGGCAGTGAACAGAGCGGCCCACTAATCATTCAACCTTTCACCGAGGCAGACACAGTGATCGGCCTGGTGCTGGTAGCACGTCCCAATCAGCCCAAACCTTTTACGGCCGTCGAAATAAACAAATGCGAAACCCTGACCCGCAACCTTGCCCTGGCCGTTTGTAATGCGCGGCGCTTTCGCGCCCTCGAAGAACAGCTCGAACAAACCATTGCCGACTTGCGCCTGCTTCAAGCCGAGTACACCCGCACCCGTTCCGACCTGGAAAACCGCCTCAAGCAAAGCCAGGGCGAACTCTCACTGTACATCCAAAAACTGTACGAAACCGAAATCAGCGAACAACGCGCACACAACGACGTGCGCGAATTGGGCGAGGCACTCAACCGCCTCAAACAAGAGCATCAGGTCGAATTGGAGCAGGTTCAGGCCGAACTCCAACAAAGCATCAAACAGACGGGCCTGCTCACCCAACAGCTCAGCCGCGTCGACGCCCAGCGACTGGATTTGGAACGTCGCCTGCAAAGTGCTCGGCAACGCGAACTCGGCTTACAAACCGAACTCGCCTCGCTCCAAAACAAATACCACAACCTGGAAGCGCAGGTCGCCCAGTTGCAAAAAATGCTGGAAGAACAAGCTGCCTCGACCGGCCAGGTCGATAAACAAACGCAGGCCAAAGAGCAATTCTTGGCTTCGTTGGCCCAGGAACTGCGCACCCCGATGACCTCCATCATCGGCTACACCGAACTGTTGCTCAACAATGCCGTCGGCAAACTCGACGAAACCTCACGCAAATTTTTGCGCCGTGTCCAGGCCAACATCGAGCGGATGGGGGCAATGCTCAACGATCTGATCGGCATCACCACCATCGACTCGGGCAAATTAAAGCTCGAACCAGAACAAATAGACCTGGAACATATGATCCATGAAGCGCTGCGCCGAATCCAGTTCCGATTGGAAGAAAAAGAGCTGCGCTCTCGACTTGAAATCGACCGGTTACCGCCGATTCGGGTTGACCCCGATTCATTTCAGCAAATTTTGGACAACTTGTTGTCAAACGCCTGCAAATCCTCACAGGTCGGCACCGAAATCAAAATCAGAGCCCATCAGGAATTCGACGATGCAAATCGCAGCTATTTGCGCGTTTCGATCACCGATACGGGCGGCGGAGTCGCCCCTCAAGACCGCCCGCGCGTCTTTGACCGCTTTTACCGCGCCGACGATCCACTGATCGAAGGGTTGGGCGAAACCGGCGTCGGACTGTCGATCGTCAAATCACTGGTCGAAGCACACAACGGACGGGTATGGATCGAAAGCGAAGATGGCATCGGCTCAACCTTTCATTTCATCATTCCTTTTGACCAGGAAGAACAGATGATCTCGAATCGGGGCAACGGCAATGGATAAACAGCCCATCCTTGTGCCAGACACCGAACTGCTTCGGCAATTGCTGATCGGGGGCGGCATTGTCATCATTTTGATCTGTACCATCCTGGGTAGCAGCATCTTGACCCTCCAGGAACAGAACGTGCTCTCGGCCGCCACACCGACCGGCGCAACCACAACAACCTCCATCCTGCGCCCCACCGCCACACCGTGGCCATCGACCAACACACCTCTCCCTACATCAACCTCAACAGTCACCCCAACACCAACCGAAACGGCCACCCCACGTCCTGGCGAGACCTTGCCACCAACGCCCACATCGACGGCAACGTTGCCTCCCACCTTGACCCCAACACCCACCGTCGCCCGGCCCGCGATACCAACTTGTGGTCATCCGCTCGGATGGCAACTTTACATCGTCCAGCCTGGAGACACGTTAACCAGCCTGGCTTTGCGCTCCGGCACCACCGTCGCCGCGATTGTCAATGCCAACTGCCTCAAAACGACGGCCATTCTGGCCGGTCAGCGGCTGTATTTGCCACGCGCGTTGGCTTATCCGTCGCCGACATCCACAGCAACCCGCACCCCGTTGCCGCCCACCGTCACCCCCACCGTATGCGTGGTGCAGCCACCGGCAGACTGGACAATTTATGTCGTCCAGACCGGTGACTCGTTGTACGACCTGGCCCTGCGCCACGGCACAACCATTTATGAAATCCAACGGGTCAACTGCCTGAGCAGCAGCGCCATCTCACCCGGCCAATCGCTTTACCTGCCGCCGACCTTGCCAACGGCCACGCCGACATGGACGCCCCTGCCCGTCGACACGGCCACCCCCACGCCGACCACTTCGGCAACCGAAGAACCAACGGCTACGCCGACATGGACGCCCCTGCCCGCCGACACGGCCACCCCCACGCCGACCACTTCGGCAACCGAAAAACCAACGGCTACGCCGACATGGACGCCCCTGCCCGCCGACACGGCCACCCCAACACCGACCACCGAGCCGACCCCTACAACGGGATCGGGCGGCTAATGCCAGGTCGGATCGCGTCTATGGCCATTTACCCTCTGGCCGGATACCACTTCTGGAACCAGGCGGTGAAGGCGAAGGCCGGGATCAGGAGCAGGTTGCGGGCGACCGTCCACAGCAGCGCCTGATCCGGCCGCGCATGCCCCGCCAACGCCAGGACCGCCATCAGCAGGTAGACCCAGCCCCACACCGTGGTGATGATGGCGTTGGTGCGGAGAAAGACCGGCAGGTTCCAGAGCGCCGGCGGATAAGACCATTTGGAATATTCAGCGGTGAACGGCCGCTCCGCGGCCAGCGTCCCCAGCCAGATGCCCGCCAGCGTCAGGTACCCCAGAACGCCGCCGTAGGCGGTGAAGAACCGGCTCCCCAGCAGCGTCGCCAGCCCCGCCAGCGCAAAGTAGAGGGGCGTCCCCGTCTCCATCCAGGTGGGGCGGGCGAAGCGGCGACGGTACCCCCAGATCAGTGCCCCCAGCAGAAACGGCACCCCCAGGCTGACCCACGGGCCGACACCGGGGATGTCCATCACGGCCCAGTGGACGATCCAGGGGACAAAGGCCACCGTCAGCCAGGTCATTCCCGAAAGGCGGATAGGCCCGCGCTGGACCGTCTCCTCCGGTGGCGCGGGGGCCGGCGCGGGCGGCGCCTGCGGCCCCCCCGGCCCAGAGAAGAGGTCCCCCAGCCGCAGGAGCAGGCTCAAGTCCCCCTCCACCCGGTACAGCCCCTTCACGTAGGCGGCCTGCCCGCTCAACTCGTTGCGGGCAACCTTCAGCCAGACCTCTGAGGGGGTGTGGACCGTCATCGTGGGCCGGGTGACGGTGTCCTCGTGGGCCGTACAGCGCCCCTCCCGGATGCGCAGGACGTAGCATCCCGGCTCCTCCCCGGTGACGACGAACTGGATGTCGGCCTGCAGGTCCCCCGCCGCGGCCGGGTTAAAGACGGCGGACATACCCAGGATGGCCTCACGGCAGGTCCGGGGTTCCTCACCCCTCCCCCTGCCCCCTCCCCTCTCCTGACCTTCGGTCAGGAGAGGGGAGGAGGTGGCGCCGAAGCCGCCGGGGGTGGGGTGAGGCCCAATCTGGCTATCCCACCACCCGTTGGCCATTCCCGCGTAGACTTCTGGCTCCGCCAGCGGCATATCCAGGACCGCCTGCGTCTCCGGCATAATGTGCCCGTGAGTGACAAATTCGCGCCCGGCCCGGCGGGCGGCGTCGGTGTACCAGCGCAGACTTTCGGCCAGTGCGGAATGAGCCAGCAGTTCTCCTCCCGCACAGAGAATCGTCGCCGCCAGCTCGGTGTCGGGGTCGTCGGTGTAGCAACGGAAGGTCTCCACCAGCCCGGAGAAGTGGTGCCGCTCCGGGAAGCCGCAGTTGGAAATCAGGACGACCTTCCGAACCGACGGCCCGTCGGTGTAGCGGGGCGGGTGGGTGTAGTGGACGCCCCGCCGGACGATGTGGGGGTCCGCCAGGGGCAGCAGCCGGTCCATAAAGTCCTTCATCAGCCCGCTCACGGTAAAGACGTAGAGGGGCGTGGCGTAGACCACGACGTCAGCCCGGCGGACTTGCGGAAGCAGCGCCGCCATGTCGTCTTTGTGGACGCAGACGCCGGGGGTCTTGGTCCAGCAGGTGAAACACCCCAGGCAGTGGTCGATCTTGAGGTCCTTCAGGTAGACGGTCTCCATCTCCGCGCCGGCCTCCCGCGCTCCCTCCAGGAAGGGCTGAAGGATGCGGTCGGTGTTGCTGCGGCGGCCGCGTGGGCTTCCGTTGATGGCGAGAATTTTCATCTTTCCTCCTGTTGATTGTGAATGGTGTGAACGGCTTCCTCGGCCCATTCCAGCGCAGCGCGGGTGAGCCGGACGCCATAGTCCAACGTAAGCGTCCAAAACAAGACCTCGCGCGAGGATTGAACGGTCTCGGCATAGTGAGCAGTTTGTTGAGGAATCTGCGCGTATGCTTCCAACTGCGCCCGCAATCCGCCAACATGTCTTTCCAGCAAGGCAACTGCTTCTTCATCGGACAACTGCCCGGCGAAAAAGACTTTGACCAGCAAAGGAACGCGCGGCTCCTCCGGCTCCGACGGCGCGCGCAGCCAGCGGCGCAGTTCCTCACGCCCCGCCTCGGTGAGGTGGTAGACCTTGCGGTTGGGGCGGTCCTCCTGCGGGACGACTTCCACCGTCACCCAGCCGCGGCGGGTAAGTTCCTTCAGCGTCCGGTAAATCTGAGCCTGGTCGGCGGGCCAAAAGTGCCGCACAGAGGTGTCAAAAGCCTTCTTCAGGTCGTAGCCGGTCATCGGGGCATAGTTCAAGAAACCGAGAATAGCATGGTGCAAAGACATTTTACCTCTTTTATATAAGACAAATCATATACAAGACCAGTCATATTATGTCGCAGAAGCCGCGATTTGTCAAATCCTTGCCCAATGGGACAGGCAAAAGCAATGCCTTCGCCCACCCGCTTTTGCCATGCCCCTCAGGTTGGCTTGACTTTGCCCCATCCAGAGGATATAATCAGGGCAAATTGAAAGGAATGAAAATGGCCATTCGTGAGATTTTACAAATTGGTGACCCCAGATTGCGTCAGCGCAGTCTGCCGGTAACCCGTTTTGATGGCGCCCTGACCGAATTGGTTCAGGATATGATCGAAACTATGCACCAGGCCGATGGCGTTGGCCTGGCTGCGCCACAGATCGGCGTGTTGGCCCGCTTGATCGTTGTCGAGATGCCCGACAGCGATGATTATCCTCATCCCGGTGAGCGTTTTGTGCTTTGCAACCCCAAAGTGGTCAAGGTCAGCCGTGAAACCGAAGTGGGCGAAGAAGGTTGCTTATCGGTACGTGGCTATGTGGGTATGGTCGAGCGTCCGGTGAGCGCAATCATCGAAGGACAGGACCTTCAAGGACGCAAAATGCGCGTCAAAGCCCAAGATTTTCTGGCCCGCGCTTTTTTGCACGAGATCGATCACCTCAACGGAGTACTTTTTGTGGACATCGCCGAAGAAGGCACGGTGATGACGGCACAAGAATATCGGCAACGCATGGCAGCAGAGCAAAAAGAAAACCCGGGTGTGGAAGAAAAAGCACAAGAAATGGAGGCCGAGGCGGGGCCGGTTGAACAAAAACACCTCGTCTGAAGCGGGGCCGCACTCTCCGCTCGAACCGCTCTCCGACCGTATTCCTCCGCTCGGGCCGGTCTCTGACCGCATCTCACGTTCCCGGAGGTGATCCTATGACGAACCGCCTGATCCACGAATCGAGCCCTTACCTGCGCCAGCACGCCGACAACCCGGTGGACTGGTATCCCTGGGGCGACGAGGCGCTGCAAAAAGCCCGCCGCGAAGACAAGCCGATCTTTCTCAGCATCGGCTACGCTGCCTGCCACTGGTGCCACGTCATGGCCCACGAGTCCTTTGAGAACCCGGCTACGGCGGCGATCCTCAATCAGCACTTTGTCAGCATCAAGGTGGACCGCGAGGAGCGGCCCGATCTGGACCGCATCTATATGAGCGCGGTGCAGGCGCTGACCGGCAGCGGGGGCTGGCCGATGAGCGTCTTTCTCACCCCTGATGGGCAGCCCTTTTACGGCGGCACCTACTTTCCGCCCACGCCACGCTACGGAATGCCCGCTTTCGCCGACGTGCTGCGGGCAGTAGCTGAGGCCTGGCGCGATCGCCGCGCCGATCTCCTGGATAGCAGCGCCCACCTCACCGACGCCATTCGCCGCCAGATGACCGACCTCCCCACGCCACAAGTGCTGAAAAGGGCAACCCTTTTCCTCGCCGTCCAATCCCTCCGTGAGAGCTTTGATCCCGTCCACGGCGGCTGGGGCGACGCACCCAAATTTCCCCAGCCGATGGTGCTCGAGTTCTTGCTCCGCTACCATCACGCCACCGGCGATTCCCCTTCGCTCCGCATGGTCACCCAGACGCTGGAGGCGATGGCCCGCGGCGGGATCTATGACCAGTTGGGCGGCGGCTTTCATCGCTACGCGGTGGACGCGCATTGGCTGATCCCTCATTTTGAAAAGATGCTCTACGATAACGCCCAGCTCGCCCGCGTTTACCTCCACGCCGCCCAGGTGACCGGCAACCCGCTTTTTGCCGCCGTCGCTCAGGAGACTCTCGACTATGTCCTGCGCGAGATGAGCGATCCGGCAGGCGGGTTCTACGCCACCCAGGACGCCGATAGCGAGGGCGAGGAGGGCAGGTTCTTCCTCTGGACGTTCGACGAGGTCCGCGCCGCGCTCGGCCAGGAGGCCGACCGCTTCATCGCGGCCTATGGCGTGACGCGGGAGGGGAACTTTGAGGGGAAGAACATCCTGACCCTCTCCGCCAGTTTCGAGGAACGTCGGGCCCTGGCCGATGCCCGTCGCCGCCTGTTCACCCTCCGCCAGCGGCGCGTCCATCCCGCCCGCGACGAGAAGGTGCTGGCCTCATGGAATGGGCTGATGCTGGCCGCCTTCGCCGAGGCGGCGCGCGCCTGGCGGCGAGAAGATTACCGCCAGGCCGCCGAACGGACGGGCGATTTCCTCCTGGGTCGCCTGCGCGACGAGAGAGGCCGTCTGTGGCACGTGTGGAGCGAAGGGGGCGTCAGGGTCAGGGGGCAGCTCGAGGACTATGCTAATGTCATCGCCGGGCTGATCGAGCTGTATCAGACCACGTTTCAGACGCGCTGGTACGCTGCGGCACGGGAACTGGCGGAGACGATGCTGGAGCGCTTTGCTGCGCCGGTTGGCTTTTTCGACACCGCCGATGACGACGAGCCGCTGATCGTCCGCCCGCGCGATGTGTATGATAACGCAACCCCGTCGGGCAACAGCATGGCCGCCACGGTGCTGTTCCAACTGGCCGGGCTGGCGGTCGAACCGCGCTATGCAGAACGGGCGCGGCGCAGCCTGGAGGCGGTGCAGGAACTGATGGGCCGCTATCCGCTCGGCTTTGGACAGTGGTTGGTCGCCCTGGACTATGCCCTCTCGCGCCCCCGCGAAATCGCCATCGTCGGCGCGCCGGATGCAGAGGACACCCGTGCCCTTGTGGAGCGGGCTATGGCAGGCTTTCGCCCTCATCAGGTCGTTGCCGTGGGGTTGGCAGAAGAAGGTGTCCCACTGTTAAGTGGACGCTCCCCGGTCGGCGGCGTGGCTGCCGCTTACATCTGTCGGGAGGGCACATGCGGCCTGCCGCTGACCGACCCCGCCGCGCTGGAGATGGCGTTGTCGTTTTGACGACTTTTGAGCGTCCTGTCGCAAAAACTTGCATTGTCGTGATACTCAGCCCTGGTTCGGGCCGGTCTCCAGACCATGCCCGACTTGTCGCCAGATGGGGTGACCCCGAATGACGAATAAGGGCACATTTGCGTTTTTTTATTTTTTGACTATAATTCCCCTTCGGTCAAGGGGCGTAGGCCCAACCCCAAATTCGTCCAACGATGTGCGACATAGACAATCTCAAAATTGCCTCTTATGTCGCTTTTTTATGTCTGATGGATGTTGATATGTTGACTTGTGAATTCGCCTGTCTGAGCGGGCCGGCACAGCGCCGGCGATATCCGCTTTGTCTTTGTTTTTCAAACACCCCCATTATCGTTAATGGGGGTGTTTTTTTGTCCTGTTTGCGAGGTCAAATATGCTCACCCGTCTTCCCGGCCTGATCGATGCGCATGTACACCTGCGCACGCCCGGCCAAACTCACAAAGAAGACCTGCTCACCGGCACCACGGCCGCCCTGGCCGGTGGCTTCACATGCCTGCTCGACATGCCCAATACCAGCCCGCCGATCGTGGATGAGGCCACCCTGACCGCCAAACTTGCCGATATCCAGCACAATGCACGATGCGATGTATATCAATTTGTCGGCGGCAGCGCAGAACACACGGCCCATGTTGCGACGCTGGCCGAACGCGCCATCGGCCTCAAGCTCTATCTGGGACCAACGCACGGCCCGTTGCTGATCGAAAACCCGGTCGTTATGCTCGAATTGATGCGCCGCTGGCCCGGCGTCGTGGCCGTCCACGCCGAGGGCTGGGAACTGGCAGCGGCCATCGGTATGGCACGCTTGCTCGACCGCCCATTGCATGTCTGCCATGTGGCGCGGAGCTGGGAAATCGCCCTGATTCGCCATGCCAAAGAGCAGGGCGCAAAAATCACCTGCGAGGTCACCCCTCATCATCTCTGGCTCACCGATGCCGATGCCCGTGCCCTCGGCCCGTTTGGCTATATGAAACCTGAACTGGGCAGCGCCGCCGACCGTGACGCGCTGTGGGCCAACCTGAACGTGTTCGACTGCATTGCTTCTGACCACGCGCCACACACGCAGGCTGAAAAGCAAAGCGAAAACCCGCCGCCCGGCGTGCCCGGCCTGGAAACCACCCTGCCGCTGTTGCTGACCGCCGTCCACGAAAACCGATTGTCACTGGATCGGCTGGTCGAACTGCTGTACGACGGCCCACGCCGCATCTATGGCCTGCCCGAACAGCCGGAGACCTGGATCGAGGTCGATTTGAAGCACCGTCATATCCTCTCCAACGAAGGCCTGCACACCAAATGCGGCTGGACACCTTTTGCCGGCATGCCGGTCATCGGTCAGGTCCGGTCGGTAACCTGGCGGGGCACCCTAACCGCTATGAGCTGACCGCTATTTGCTGACCACTACGAGCTGACCGCTATTTTACACATTTTTAGGAGGTTTTATGATTGCAACCGATGCCCTTACGGGCCAGATCAAAGCTGCGCCGCGCGCACTGCCGGCCGACAATTTCAGCAACGGCTTTTACGGCCAGGACATCCTTTCGGTCAAACAATTCAATCGTGACAACCTGAACTATATCTACCGCGTCGCCGACGAGATGAGATCGCTGGTCAAACGCTTTGGCAAAGCGAACCTGCTCGACGGCAAGATTCTGGCCAACCTGTTTTACGAGCCGAGCACCCGTACCAGCTCGTCTTTCCAGGCGGCTATGCTTCGCCTGGGTGGACGCTGCATCTCGATCAACGAAGTGCGCTATTCTTCGGTCACCAAAGGTGAATCGCTGCCGGACACCATCCGTACGATGGAGAGCTATTGCGACTTGACCGTACTGCGCCATCCCGAAAAAGGCGCCGCCGAACTGGCTGCCCGCTACGCACGCAAGCCGCTGATCAACGCCGGTGACGGCGTGGGGGAGCACCCCACCCAGGCCTTGCTCGACATCTATACCATCGAAGATGACCTGGGCCGCCTGGACGGCCTCAAAGTGGCCATGATGGGCGACCTGAAGTACGGACGCACCGTTCACTCGCTGACCCGCCTGCTCAGCCTGTACAACACCCAATTCTACTTTGTCTCGCCCGAACAATTACAAATGCCCGATGAAATCCTCGATGAGGTGCGGGCCAGCGGTCATCCTTTCGAGGTGTTGCGCGATGTCCAACCGATCATCGGCGAAATCGACGTGCTCTATGTAACCCGTGTCCAAAAAGAGCGATTTGAAGACCCGACCGAGTACGAAAAGCTCAAAGATTTCTACATCGTCGATCAGGCCTTGATGGCTCAGGCCAAAGCAGATATGATCCTGATGCACCCGCTGCCGCGCGTCTATGAAATTGCGATGGAAGTCGATGACGACCCACGGGCAGCCTATTTCCGACAAATGGAAAACGGCATGTACATCCGCATGGCCCTGCTGGCCGCCGTACTGGGCAAAGCCTAGCCACCACACTTTCATTTAGCGCCTGTCTGAAAAATCGTACAAGCGACATCCCTGTGCCGCTTATCCCGACACATCGGGATGCGTCGATTACGTTTTTTGATAGGCCCTTGACACATAACAAGGATTTTCTATGAACTTTTTTGAGCATCTCGAATTCACAGCAACCAAAAACAATTCCTTGCTCTGCGTCGGCCTTGATCCGCGTGCCACCTGTGCCGCCGACCTTTGGGCATTGAACCGTTCACTTATCGATGCCACACGCGACCTGGTTTGTTGTTTCAAGCCCAACGTCGCTTTTTATGAGGCGTTTGGCGCCGAAGGATGGAACGCGCTCAAACAAACCATCGAGTATATCGGCCCGGATGTGCCGGTGATTTTGGACGCCAAGCGGGGCGACATCGGCTCGACGGCCGAAGCCTATGCGTATGCGGCTTTTGAAACGCTGGGGGCCGGCGCGATCACCCTCTCGCCCTACCTGGGCGGCGATTCGGTGCGTCCGTTCACCCGCTATGCCGACCGGGGCGTTTTCGTACTCTGCCATACGTCTAACCCTGGCGCAGCCGAGTTGCAGACGCTGAACGTGGGTGACGAGCCGCTCTACCGGCGGGTGGCCCGCATGGCTCCGACATGGAGCGAAACGGACAACGTTGGGCTGGTCGTCGGCGCAACGTGGCCCGACGCGCTGCGCCGTGTACGCGAAACAGCGCCTTTATTGTGGATTCTGGTGCCCGGCATCGGTGCTCAGGGTGGTGACGTGGCCCAAACAGTTGCCGCCGGGCTGCGCGCCGACGGCCTGGGATTGATCTTCAACGTTTCCCGCGCCGTCGCCAACGCCGCCGATCCCCGTGCAGCGGCCCTGGCCTTGCGCGACGAGATCAACGCCGCGCGGATGGCATCCGGTAGACAAATCAACAAAGCGCAACATCAACTCGTCCTCGACCTGGCCCGCATCGGGGCGGTCAAATTCGGGCAGTTTACGCTCAAATCGGGCAAAATATCGCCGATCTATATCGATTTGCGCGTTTTGGCTTCTCATCCCGAAGTGCTGGCCCGTGCTGCTGCCGTTTACGCTGCTTTGTTACAAAACCTGACCTTTGACCGTCTCGCCGCCATCCCTTACGCGGCACTACCGATCGGCACGGCGGTGGCTTTGCAAACCGGCCGGCCGCTGATTTATCCGCGCAAAGAGGTCAAAGAATACGGCACGCGGCGCGCCGTCGAAGGCGTGTTCACCCCCGGCGAGCGGGTTGTAGTCCTCGACGATCTGATCACCACCGGCGACAGCAAGATCGAGGCCATTCAGCCTCTGCAAGAGGCCGGCCTGCACGTGCAAGACATCGTCGTGTTGATCGACCGTCAAAGCGGCGGCCGCGAAGAACTGGAACGCCAGGGCTACCGTCTGCACGCCGCGCTCACCTTGCGTCAGATTTTGGATGTTTTGACTCAAGAAAGAATTATCGAAGATACACAACGATCAAAAGTTTTGGAATGGCTGGCTACGGCATAAGCCGAGAGAGCATTCGATGGTCGACCTGACAACAACCTTTTGTGGCATTTCCTTTCCCAATCCCCTCGTTTTGGCCTCCGGCATCTTGGGCACCGAGGCGGCGTTGATGATCCGTGTGGCCCGCTGCGGCGCCGGAGGAATCACCGGCAAATCGTGTGGGCCTGTGCCGCGTCATGGACACCCTAACCCCACCGTGCTCGACTGGGGACCAGGGCTGATCAATGCCGTTGGGCTGGCCAATCCGGGTGTGGATGAAAAAATAAGCATACTTGAGGATACAAAAAGAGAATTAAAGAAACTCGGCGTTCCACTGATCGCCAGCATCTTTGCCGATACGGTCGAAGGGTTTGCCCACGTAGCAGCACGGATCGGCGCGGCGCATCCCGATTTGATCGAGGTCAATATGTCGTGTCCGAATGTCGCCGCCGAGTTTGGCCGTCCTTTTGCCCTCGATGCCGAGGCTGCCGCTGCCGTGACCCGCGCCGTCAAAGCGGCCACGACAATCCCCATTTCGGTCAAGCTGTCGCCCAACACCGCCGAATTGGTGTCGATTGCCCGCGCCGTAGTCGCGGCCGGCGCCGACGCTCTGACCGCGATCAACACGCTGGGCCCGGGCATGGTGATCGACCTGGAAAGTGGCTGCCCGGTGCTGGCCAACCGCGTCGGCGGGGTGTCCGGCCCGGCGATCCGGCCGATTGCCGTGCGCTGCGTCTATGAATTGGCCCGCGCCGTCGACGTGCCGATCATCGGCACCGGCGGCGTGAGCAACGGACGCGATGCACTAGAAATGATCATGGCCGGTGCGACGCTGGTCGGCGTAGGATCGGCGGTGTACTGGCGCGGGCCGACGGTTTTTGCTGAAATCACCCACGAAATGGTCGAATGGATGACCGCACATGGGGTCCGGCGATTGGCGGAAATCAGGGGGCGAGCACATGCAGCTTGATGAGCGAGGAAATCTTCCAGAACCGTATCGCATCGTTGATATTCGTCAAGAGAATCCGACGGTGCGTTCTTTGGTGCTCGACCGCGCTATGTCACTCGAACCGGGCCAGTTTGTCATGGCCTGGCTGCCCGGCCGCGACGAAAAGCCGTTCAGTCCCAGCGCCGCCGACCCGTTGACATTGACCGTGACCCGCGTCGGGCCGTTTACGGCGGCCATGCACCAATTAAAGGTCGGCGAGCGGCTGTGGCTGCGCGGGCCGTTCGGGCATGGATTTCAAATCACGGCTTCGGCCGGAGGAGATGAAGGAATTTTGGTGATCGGCGGCGGATGCGGCGCGGCGCCGCTGCGTTACCTGGCCGCACGGGCGCGGGCAATGGGCCGCTATGTGTATGTTGTCTTGGGCGCGCGCACCGCCGACGGGCTGTTTTTCCAGCACGATTACGCCGCGTTGGGTTGCCATGTCTACCTTTGCACCGACGACGGTTCGGCCGGCGAGCGGGCCACCGCCGTGCAGGTAGCCCAAACGCTGCTGGAAAGAGGACTCGCCGTTGACATGCTGTATGCCTGCGGCCCCGCGCCGATGCTCGACGCCGTCGAAGAACTGGCGCAGGTTTACCAGAGGCCCGCCCAGTTGAGCCATGAGGCCTATATGCGCTGCGGCATCGGCGTGTGCGGTTCGTGCTCGCGCGAAGGGAAGCTGGTCTGTCGAGATGGACCGGTTTTTTATAAAGACCTTTATAAAGACCTTTAGGGTCTTGAAGACCCTAAAGGTCTTTTTAAAGGTCTTTTTCGTCGATCAGGCAAACGAATCGTACAATGAGCGCACACGCAGCGCGGCCTGTGCCTGTTCGAACGTCCAGCCATCGGGCAGCGGACATGTGACCGTGTGCGTGCGCCCGGCGGGCAGGTCGAAATAGTTGTCGCTAAACACCACGTCGGCATCTTGAAGCGACAATTCGACAAAGCGGGCCAGCGAACGGGTCGTTGTCTCAAAAACCAGCTGCGTTCCATCCCACCCCACCGTCACCGAGAGCGACGGATCGCGCAACGCCAGGTGTTTGGGCGGCACAAAGGTGTTCACCTGCCGGGCCAGGACGCGCTCACCCTGGCACAGCTCGCAGACCAGCACCGCCTCGCGCGCCGTCACGCCGCTGCGGACATGCTGCGCGCGCCAAACGTGTGCCGGCGCCAGGTCACCGGCAAAAGGATGGTGAGAGAAGTCGAGCTGAACAACCGGTGTGTCGGCCAACGGCGCGGCCGTCACCGCCACCTCACCGGCTTCGATCGTCGCCCCGTCCACCGTCTCCAGCGACCAGCGCACCGTTCCTGTCCACGGTTGCGTCAAATCCGAGGTGACGTGCACCCCCATAGACGCGCCGTGATCCTCAACCGAAAGGAGCAAGGGGGCATAAAAACGTCTGGCCGCATAGTGCAGGGCCTTCCAGCGGCCAAAATAGTCGATGCTCGCCCACGAGGCAACCGGCCAACAGTCGTTGAGTTGCCAGAACAACGTGCCGCTGACCCGTGCCCGCGCCCGTCGCCAATGTTCCACCCCATAACGAATCCCCTCGGCCTGCAAAACCATACTCAAATAGACCAGCGAGGCAAAATCATGCGGCATCTGAAAGGTGTCGGTCATCTGGGCCAAAATCAGCCCATTGCCGTGATTGCCACGTTGATGATGTTCCATGATGTACGAGGTCATATTCCGGTCTTGCGGCTCGGCATAAAAAGCGATCGTCTTGAGCGGCGGCAGAGATTGGAAACCGAACTCGCTCATAAAGCGTGGGTATTGGGTACGATAAGCGGTAAAAGGACGCCGACCATGCCAGACATCCCAATAATGCATATCGCCCCGCTGTGGCGAATTGGGATCGTCAAAGGGAATGTCCGATGAGGGTGAGCTGGGCCAGTAGGGCGTGTCGGGGTCCAGGCGGGCAATCCATGCGGGCAGCAGGCGATGGAAAAAATGGTCGTAGGCGGCTTTGAGGCCTTTGTGTTCCGGGCGATCCCAGCCCCAATGTGCCCAGCCGGCTTCCATTTCATTGTTGCCACACCACAGGACCAGGCTGGCTCGATGACGCAGCCTTTTGACGTTTTGTTCCGTTTCGATACGTACATTTTCAAGGAATGTCGGATCGTCCATCGGATAGATGCTGCATGAATAGATACAGTCTTGCCAAACCAGGATGCCATAGCGGTCGCAGAGGTCGTAAAAGCGATCCTCTTCGTAGAATCCACCGCCCCATACGCGCAGCATGTTCTGGTGTGATTCGGCGGCGCTCCAGATCAGGTGCTCCAGAAACGCATCGCTGATGCGCGTTGGGAAGGAATCGGCGGGAATCCAGTTCGATCCTTTGGCAAAGATCGGCACGCCGTTGACCACAAAGGTGAACGATTCGCCCCATTCGTCCGGCTTGCGGCGCAGTTCTAATGTGCGCAGGCCAAGCTGAACGTGCTTTTGGTCGAGCAGCCGGTCGCCGGCATACAACATCACGGTAACGGCGTAAAGCGGTTGGTCGCCATAGCCGTTGGGCCACCAGAGCTGCGGATTGGAGATGGTCACTTCGAGGGTGCAGGTGTCGCCGCAAGCCAGCGACATTGAGTTGTCTAAAACATCGCCAGATGGTGTGGTTATGCGTAAAACAACGCTCAAATCGGCTCTTTGCCAGCAGTCCAGGGCAACCTGCGCCGAAACGATCACCAGTCCGTCGCCGTGACGTTGCCGAAAGTGCACGTCGTTCAGGCGGGCTGTGCTACGCCCTTCCAGGCGCATTTCTTTCCAAATGCCGATCGGCGGCAACATCGGTCCCCAATCCCACCCGAACTGGCATGGTGCTTTGCGCAGATAAGGCCCGCCGGGGATGGCCTGGCTGACGCCCGCCAGAGGGCGCTCATTCATTCTGTCCAGGACATAACGAACCGGTGAGGCAAAGAAAACGGTGATCTCGTTTTCTCCTTCGACCAGCCGCTCGCCGACTTCCCATTCGTAGCGGCGAAACATGTTGTCGGTCTGCCCCACCACCTGGCCGTTCAGGTGAACGGTTGTCAACGTGTCTAACCCATCGCAAACCAGAAAAATGCGTTCTTCGCGGAGCAGGGCGGCATCGACTATGACCGTGCGCCGGTATTCCCAATCGCTTTCGGCCACCCACTGCACATCTTTTTCGTGGTCGCCGACAAAAGGATCGGGGATGCGGCCGGCCGCCAACAGATCGGTGTGCACGCCGCCGGGCACCGTTGCCGGGAGCCATTCTTGCTCGCCGACTCGACGGAACTGCCATGTTCCAGAGAGAGATTGAATGAACATAAACGATTCTCCTGATATATAAATTTTTCTGCCCTGGCTCGAGCCGGCCTCCAGATCGCGCCCAGGACCGGCCAACACATTTACAAATGTTCGGCGAACCACGCGCCCACCACTTCGGCCGTTTCACGCATAAAGATCAGCGAGACATGCGAGGCGGCACGGATGGTGCGGAAGGTTTTGGGATGATTGGCCCGCTCATACAGGCGCAGGCCGTGCTCGACAGGGGCAATCGGATCGCGCTCGCCGTACAGCAGGAGCATCGGCAACGGCGGTATGTGGCCGATGTGTTCGTCGGGGTGCAGAGCGTTGATCACTGTTTCCATGTCGGGGACAAAATCCGAATGGGGTGTCCACGTTCGGTAGAGTTCGCGCGGGCTGCAGCGGCCAAAGACATTGAGCGAAGGCAATGAAATGGCGCTCAAGGCCTCGCGCCACCAAAGCCTTCGAGACATACGCAACGCGCAAGGCACTTGAAGCAAAGCAGCCGCCCGCACGTGCTCACCGGCAGCCAACGCGCGGATCGACAGCATTCCGCCCAGGCTAACCCCCAACAGACCGATCCGCTCGGGGTCCACATCGGGGCAACGGCGCAAATAGGCAAGTGCGGCGGGCACGCTGCCTAAACCGCCGGGCAGCGAAAAGAGGTCGCGCCGCGCGCCATGGCCGGGCAGATCAAAGGTCAATACATTGATGCCACGCGCGGTCAAAGCTCGTAAAATAACCCATTTATACGTCTGGCAGTTGTCGCCGACGCCATGCACCCAGCAGACCGTCGCCCCATTGGGCCGGTGGGCGCGCAAAAACAGGCCGCCGGCTCGGCCAATGGCATCTTGAAAGGCCACCGGTTCGGCCGTCCACGGATCGTCGTCGGCGGGGATGCCGGCCAGCGGGGGCAATTGACGGTTGAGCAACCAGCCCAGGCCGAGCAAGAGGGCCAGCGCAGGCAACAAAGCAGGCCCCAAGAAGAGCAAGGCGATCGGTAGCCCTAAAGCGATGAGGACAACTCCACTTGCGGCTAACATCAAGGCCAAAGCCCTTCCGCCGACCCGATTGCGCCCGGTTAATGAAAGGCCGTCAAGGTTTTGCCAAATGCAATACCCTTGCAAGATGCCCAGCCACGCCAACAGCGCACCCAACACAGCCGACGGCCAACGCCCAAATTTGCTCATAACAGCCTCCCTGGATGATTTGTTTGTCCCCTACCCTTGTGGTATTGCTCAGCCCATTTGGGTTGATCCAAATGGGACATGGATTTTCACGGATAGTTTTATAAATCCGTGACATCGGCGTCAATCGTATCCGATGCCAGGGTGAGCAGTTGCCGGTTATTTTGCAAACGACTTGAATGCCAGCGGTAGGTATATTTTAATATAATCGACGTTCAAATAAGTCTCGACCATTGTACGTCCGCCCCATTCATCGACCACCCACACATGCAAAGGAAGCACATAGCCACCTGTCCGGTCGAGGGCCACGCGATAGCGCAGATTGACCGTTTGGCCGGCCGTCACCGGCCCGTTCCATGTGAGCAGGTTGCTGATCACCGTTCCTGTGCCGACGCCGTCGCTTTCCAGTGTGCCGGTGAATTGAGCATGCGTCGTGAGATAAGATGTGACCATCGCTATGGTCGACAGCGTGCCGCTGTTGCGCACGGCGAGAGTGCATGTCAACACCTGGCGTGGCACGGGCAATGACGGCTGCACTTGCAAGGTTGAACTGAGCAGGTTGGGTGAACCAACGCGCACGAAAAAGGGACGCTCAAACGTGATCCCATGATCGGCATAGCCGATCCAGGCCGGGAAGGAAATCAATGTACCGTTGGGCAGGCTACCATCGACCTGCACGTCAAACCAGAGCTTGATGCCATCCCAGCTGGCCAGGCTGCCCCGCCAGCTCACCTGTCGGGAAAGGGGGTCGTAGGTCAGTTCGGGCGACATGGTGGCAGGCAACAAGGTCAGGCCGGGCGGGATGGTGGTGGTCAGAAATGCCGAGACGATACCGGTCGGGCCGTCGTTGAACAACAGGGCAGACATCGAGACAGCATCACCGCCGCGCACATCACCTGGCCATCCCCCCCATTCCGAGAGGCCCAACCAGCTCAGCCAGCCTACCGCACGCGAGATCACAACCGGCGCGGCATCGGCATCCAGGGTCTCCAAAGGAAAGGGCGCAAAAATGGTGCGCCAGTTGTGTCCTAAATTGTGGTTCAGGGCAACCGGATTGCCCGTTTCGGCGCGCAGAAAAGCCCGTGCCGAAGGAAGCGGAATCAGCCCATCGCTCCAATTGGTGTAGGTAAAGGTCAATGAGTAAGGGCCCAGCCCCCAGCCGATGGGATGCTCCCATTCCCCCCAGACTCGCTGCGGGGCCAGGTCTTCGATGTGCTCGCGCACGCCGAGATAGGTTTCGGCCAACGGCGTGCCATGCCGATAATACAGAAAATCTTGCGATGAAAGCAACAATCGACCGCCGCCGTCCAGCCAGGTGCGCAGCCGCTCATCTTCGACATCGCCGATCGGCTCGTACCAGTCATAAGCGGTGTACCAGAGCACCAGCGGGTACATCGCCAGCGTGTCGGTGGTCGGCACATTGAACGGCCAGCCCATTTTTACACGAACATAATCATAGGCTATGCCCGATTTGTTTAGTGCATCCATATAATGGGCCGATACATCGAAAAAACGCGCGCCGTCAACCAGCAAGAGCGGCGCCGGCGTCTTGGTGGTCAACGAGACGGCGGCTGTCAGCGCAGGTGAAACCGTCGAGGTGGCGCGCAGAGCGAGTGTATCCGAGACGTTCCACCCCGTGTTGGAGGGAATGGTGACCACAAGCGAAAAGGTGAGCGTGGCACATGTGCTCAACACAACCGGTTGAGAAATGAGGAGCGTGGTCGGCCAGGTATATCCGCCCAGTTCGAGTGCATAGGTGTCACTGACGACCTCGCTCAAGTTGCGCAGGCGCACGGTGTGGGTCAATGTATCGCCGGGCCGCCCAATGCGCATCGGTTCACTTGTCTGCAACTCAACCCCTGCGCCTCGCAAAGGGCCGGTCAGCCAGCGAATGCTGCGTTCCAACACCGCCTCGCGCATGGCGTCACTGTCAATTCCTTCCAGACCAAAGCCAAAGACCAGGGCACGGTAAGGCAAACATAGGCCAACCGCCAGACCACCGCTGCCCTCATCCTGATAATCCAGCACCGAATGGGCAAAATCTCGTTCGGCCGGTGCGATCACATCGGGTGAAATTTGGTTATCGGCCCCTTCCCCGCCGCTGATGCTCAAGTTGAGGCCTTCTAAAAAGCTGCTGCCGGTCAACACCGTGCTCGAAGCGGTGTCGGCCACAAAGGCGGTCTTGAGGTAATCGTACAGATACGGCGACCAGTATAAACCGCTGCCGCCGCCGTCCCAATAGGCCACGTCCTGGCCACTCAGCAACAGCCGTCCGCCGCCGGACAGATAATCGGTGATCACCCCACCGGCACCGATATAGCCGGGTGCGTCTTGCGGAGCACTCCAAATCACCAGATCGTAGGCGGCCAGCTGTTGAGTGGTCGGTATGCCCAAGGCAGAAGAATCGAGATTGACGATCATGTGTGTATCGTAAAGATAACCCAGGTTGTCTAACGCGCGTTGATAGAATTGGCGTCGGCTGTCATTATACCACGCGCCGCTGTCGACCAGCAAAATGGTCGGCGCCGGTTCGAGGAGGAAATCGCGCACCTGTACATCGCTGCCCAGGATGGTCACCGTAGCGGTGACGGCGCGGTAGCCCCACGCCTCGACGCGCACGGTATGCGTGCCCTGAGGCAGCGTCAGCGCATAATGTCCGTCGAGGGGATCGGTGGTTGTTGAGGCGGGAGTGCCCGGCACGCGGACCGTCGCCGAAAGCGGTTTGCCCGTCCCCACCGCGCCGACCGTCCCTTGCAGCAAGCCGGTCGGCAGGGCAACAAGGTCGATCTGAAGGGGGGTGGTGGTGCCCATGGTCACCGTCACGCCGAATTGCGTCGCCGGTTGATAGCCAAAAGCACGTGCGGTTACGTCAAAAATGCCCATGCTCAAGCCGATCCGGAACGCGCCATAGGCATCGGAAATGGTCGTTCCACTCAAGCCGCCGCCATGCGCCTGGGCCGAGATCTCGGCACCGGCTATGGGGTTTCCGGAGAAGGCATCATGCACGGAGCCGTTGATCCAGCCGAAATGGCCGGCACGCACGGTAGCTGCATAGGCATCGATTCGCCCCCAGCCGTATGCGTTATTCGGACGCCCCTCGCCCAGCGGAAGGGCAGTTTGGGTCAGAATGGCCTCGATCTCGTCGATGGTCAAGGTTGGGTTGGCCTGGAGCAGCAAAGCGATCACCCCGGCGGTCAGAGGGGTGGCCATCGACGTGCCGCTCTTGAGGCCTAATCCACCGCCGGGCAATGCAGAGAGGATGTCGACTCCCGGCGCCGAAACTTCCGGCTTGACCTCGTTCCACGGCGACGGGCCACGTGCCGAAAACCAGGCGATGCGGTCATCGCGGTCGGTCGCGCCGACGGCAATCGTTTCCGGCAGGCTGCCCGGCGAAATGAGCGTGCCCTCGCCTGGCCCCCCGTTGCCGGCGGCAAAGACGGGTACGATGCCCGCCGCGCGCAACGCGCGGAGGTCGTTCTGAAACACCGTGTTGGTGCTGTCTTTGGTGCCCCACGAGCCGTTGACGATGTGCGGTGCCAGCTTGGGATCGCCGTTCGGAGCCAACAACCACTGAAAGCCGGCATGCAGCCAGCTTTCATAGGCCAAACCCTGATTGTTAAAGACCTTGACGGCAATCCATTGGGCGCCGGGGGCCACGCCGATGCCTCCTTCACCCAGGGCGATGCCGGCAACATGGGTGCCATGCCCAAGCCCGTCACCGGGGTAAAGGTAGCCCTCATCGGTTGTGCAATACCAGTGTCCACGGTGATCGACCAACGGCTTGCCGGTGTAGCCACGATAACGTTTCGCCAACAGGGGATGCTGCCAGTCCACGCCGCTGTCCATAATGCCGATCACCACACTGCTGCCGTCCACATCCAGCGATTCCCAAACCCGATCGGCCTGCACCTGGCGGACATGCCACTGCACGCCGTCAAGTTGGGCCCAAGTCGTCTCTTCGGTCCAATGGTCTAGCTCGTAGAGATGATCCTGGGCAATGAACGCCACGTCGGGATGCCCGGCCAGGTCAAAAAAGACCTTTCGCCTGCCCTGCACGGCAATCGCATTGACGATCCACAACGGCTGATATTCAACGACCTGGCCCGCCTGCTGCGCATGTTGAATGACCGACAAAACCCGCTGCTGAGCCGCCTGCGCCTGTTCTTGCAAAGTTCGCACCACAATTTGACCGCGTTCGGCCTTTTCCAGCCCCTCCAGCGACATGGCCGTCAGGCCGGATGACGCGCGCATGCTCACAATGCCACGCAAGAGTGTGTCATCATCGGCGGCAAGCAATTGTTTGAGCCAGGCCGGCTCAAACCGGGCAGGGTCAACTGGCCGGTTGTCAGCTGGCTGAGGCGTAGCGGTCGGTGGGAGGAAAGCGTGAATGCGTTCCAGGGGCAACTCGGACGATGGTTGAAGGGCCGGCTGCGAGACAACCGGTGGAAGCGCCGGAAATGCCACCAGCAACCCGAACAAGAACAATAAAATCGGCCACCATCTCGAATGGTAATTCATCGATCGACCTCGACCTTGGGTCCGAACCGGTTTTCACGCGTCTGTCAACCTTGCATTAACCGGCAAAAGCGAGGGTGATTATAACAGAGTTTGGGTTATAGGGCAATGCCGGCAATTCGGGCACATTTGCAAGTCGGCACGCAACACGTATAATACGGCCAATGGCACCATTGCACGCCTCTTGCAAACGATCTCCCCCGCAAGAGCTACAAGATGAGCCAACGTACACATATTTTCGTAAAACAAAGGAGCTTGACAATGTCTGCGGTCAAAATTACCATCATCGGTGCGGGTAGTGTGGTCTTTTCGCTGGCCTTGGTCAAAGACGTTTGCCTGACCGAGGGACTCAAGGGCAGCCATGTTTGTTTTATGGACATCAACGACGAGCGGCTTGATGTGGTCTATCAGTTGGCGCGACGTTACGCCGAAGACCTGGGCACAACGCTCACCTTTTCCAAGACGCTGGATCGTATGACGGCCTTACATGAAGCCGATTTTGTGATCAACACCGCTACGGTGACCCACAACGAGTATTTCATGAAACGCCGCCGCGAAATGTTGAACGGATTTGGCTATTTCTACGGCGCATCCGGCATGCCCGAGTATCACAACCTGCAACTGATGCTCGACGTAGCCCAAGACATGGAAAAAGCATGTCCCGATGCGTGGATGTTGCTTGCCGGCAACCCTGTTTTTGACGGCACCACCCTGATGGGCCGCGAGACAGGGATCAAGGTCTGTGGGCTGTGCCACGGACATTATGGCTACCGGCATGTGGCCAGCACCATCGGCCTCGATCCAGATCGGGTCACCTGGCAGGCACCCGGCCTCAATCACAACATCTGGCTGACCCATTTTTATTACAAGGCAGACGAACATACGCCCCCCGTCGATGCCTACCCCATTCTGGACCGCTGGATTGCCGAAAATATCGAGCAATACTGGGCCGACCACGCCCAAACGGGCATTCCGGCCCAATGGTCGCCGGCGGCGATCATGCAGTACAAGATGTATGGCCGCTTTCCCATCGGCGACACGCCGCGTCAGGGCGGCTGGTGGTTTCACACCGACCTGGAAACCAAAATCCGCTGGTATGGCCCGGGTGGAGGCGGCGACACACCGGAAGGACGCGACCGCATTTTGCGCGACAAAGAAAACAAATATCAGCAGATGAAAGAAGCCGCCTACAACGCCGATGTGCGGCCGATCGACCTCTTTGGTTCACAGCACACCACCGAACAGCACATTTCAATCATCGACGCGCTGGTCAACGACCATGAATACCGTGCCCAGGTCAACGTGTTGAACAACGGCGCCCTGCCCGGCCTGCCCGACGATGTCGCCGTCGAAGTGCCGGCCATCGTGAACAAGATGGGCATTCAACCGATCCGCGTGGCTCCCCTGCCGAACAAGATCATGCTCGAATGCATCTACCCGGATTGGCTGCGCATGGAGTGCACCCTTGAGGCGCTGCTCAGCGGAGATAAATCGATGATGCTTTACGGTATTCTTCAAAGCCATCAGACCCGATCTTTTGAACAGGCGCAGGCCACGCTGGAAGCCCTCTTTGCCATCGAACCCAATGAACCGATGGCTTATATCGAAGACATCAACGACCATTATCATTGGCCCAAGAACTGGTACTTGAAACCCTAAAGGTCTTGCCGACCTTGATGGTTTCAGAGGATGATGCAGGTGTATTGCTTTGGCCACGAATGGAATCCATACCTGGCCGGGGCCGGCACAATCGAATGGGCCGGCCCTTCGGCATATTTCGTGAACCAGGACACCACTTCCCGGCAGATGAGCAATGCCCAGATCGACGACTATCAGGGGCTGGCCCGCCGCCGATTTCGCCATCGTCCGCCGCTTACGTTGACCGTCCGGGCACGCTTTTCGCATCCGGTCGGCGAATTGAGCGGCACAGCCGGATTTGGCTTTTGGAATGACCCGTTCATGATGACCGGCATGCGCATGCCCACCCTGCCACGCGCAATCTGGTTCTTTTACGCCTCGCCTCCTTCTGATATGCGTCTGGCTCTCGACGTACCCGGCCACGGCTGGAAAGCCGCCGTGATCGACGCGCTGCGACCGGAGTTTTTCCTGCTTTTGCCCTTTGCCCTGCCGGCCGTGCTGTTGATGAACATTCGCCCGCTTTACCGCCTGCTGTGGCCACTCGCCCAAAAAGCAGTCCGTGTCCAGGAAACATGGCTCGATCTCGACATGACCGCCTGGCATACCTATGTCATCGTCTGGGACAAGCAACGGTCACAGTTTTGGGTTGACGGCAAAACCGTCATGGCCAACGCCCCTTCTCCACGCGGGCCGCTGGGGTTTGTGATGTGGTTCGACAACCAGTATATGGTGGCTACGCCGTGGGGACGTTTTCGTTACGGATTGCTCAACGCGCCGGGGCGGCAGTGGATGCAAGTGGATGATTTGAAAATCGAGGAAGGTCAATGAAAACCGTTTATCTTGTACGACACGCTAAATCCAAACAAGACCCCACTTATACTCAAGATTTCGAACGTCCGCTGACCAAACGAGGCAAGGAAGACGCGGCCGATTTAGGGGGCTGGCTGCGTGAGCATGGCCTGATGCCCGACCTGATCATCAGTTCACCGGCCAAACGCGCCCGCCAGACCACCGAGCAGTGCGTCAAGGCCGGCAAGCTGACCTGCCCGGTGCGCTATGAACCGTCGCTTTATGTCCATGGTGAAAAGGCTTATCTGGAAACAATGGCCACGCTGGACGACACGATAGGTTCGGTGATGCTGGTCGGCCACAATCCCGACATTTCCCTGCTCGTCGAGCGGTTGAGCGGGGCATATCATCCCGTGCCCACCTGCACCCTGGCACAAATCGACCTGCCGATCGAACACTGGTCACACCTGACCGAGCGGCAAGGGCAACTGCGTCAGATTTTTGTGCCGGAGAAAAAAGAGGATTGAGCGTCGTCTCACTCTTGCATCTGTGGGTCGAGCGCATCGCGCAGGCCATCGCCGAGCAGGTTAAAGCCCAATACGCTCAACATGATCGCCATGCCGGGGAAAAAGACCAGGTGAGGAGACTGGCGCAAAAAGGGAACGCCATCGGCGATCATTGCGCCCCATTCGGGGGCCGGCGGTTGCGCACCCAGCCCCAAGAACCCCAGGGCCGCCGCGGTGAGGATGGCACTGCCGATGCCCAGCGTGGCCGAAACGATCACCGGAGCCACGCTGTTGGGGAAAACGTGGCGAAAAATGATCCGCACATTGCGCACGCCGACCATCCGCGCCGCCTCGATGTACTCGCGCTCGCGGATCGACAAGACCATCGAGCGCACCAGCCGCGCATAGCCGGGGATGCCTACCACACTGATGGCAATCACCGTATTAAACAGACCCGTCCCGCGTGCGGCGACAATGGCAATCGCCAGCAGCATCGACGGAAAAGCCATCAAAATATCCATCAGCCGCATGATCACCATGTCGGTTGTCCCGCCAAAATAGCCGCTGACCAGGCCCAAGACGGTGCCGATACTCCCGGCCATCAGTACAGCCACAATGCCAACGCTGAGCGAAAGCCTTGCCCCGTGCAAAATACGGCGAAAAATGTCGCGTCCCAGCCGATCGGTGCCAAAAATGTGCTGCATCGACGGCGTTTGCCGTGCACTGGACAGATCCGAGTCGAGCTTGGGATCGTACGGGTCCACCAACGGAGTCAAAACGGCCGCCAGGGTGATGATGCAGACGATCAGAATGCCGATACGCGCCGTAATGCTGTAGCGCATACGCCGCCACGCATCGCGCCACAGACTGCGCGGTTTTTTTTGCATCGAGTCAAAATTGTCGACCAATTGGGTCACAGGCTAGTGCTCCTCGCCACATCGTTTAATTGTAGCGAATGCGGGGATCGATAAACGCATACAAAATGTCAACTGCCAGATTGATGAACACATACACCGTCGCACTGACCAGCACACTGGCCTGAACGATCGGATAATCGCGGCTGAGGATAGCGCGATAGGTCCAGGTGCCCATGCCAGGCCACGAAAAAACCGTTTCGGTCAAAATGGCGCCCCCTAGCAGCCCACCCAATTGCCCGCCGATCACCGTGATCACCGGCAGCAAGGCGTTTTTGAGGGCATGGCGAACCACCACCACCTTTTCGGCCAGCCCTTTGGCCCAAGCGGTGCGCACATAATCCTGGCGCAACACTTCCAGCATGCTCGCCCGAGTGATCCGGGCCAGTGCAGGCATAATGACGGTGCTTAAAACCAAAGAAGGCAAAATCATATGCCAAATGGCGTTGAAAAAAGCATAGACATCTCCCTCCAGCAGCGTGTCGACGAGCATAAAACCGGTCACCCGACGCACATAAAGGTCTACATCCAGACGCGCACTGGGGGGCAAAACCGTCCGGTTGACGGCCAGGGCATAGATCAGAATCAGGGCCAGCCAAAAAATGGGCATCGACACCCCCAACAACGCGCCGATCATGCCCAGTACGTCGAACCACGAATTGCGCCGGATGGCCGAAACAACCCCCACCGTGATGCCGACCGACACCCCAATCAACATCGCGCTGATGACCATCTCGATGGTTGCCGGAAAACGATAGGCCAATTCAAAGGTCACATCGGTGCGGTTGATGATCGACTGGCCCAAATTTCCCCTCAGCAATTGGCCCATATACTTGAGATACTGAATGTGCAACGGGTCATTCAGGCCCAATTGTTCGCGCACGCGCTCGATGTCTTGGGGGCTGGCCCGATCGCCCAGCATGGTGATCACCGGATCGCCGGGGATCAGGCGGATCAAAAAGAACACCAACAAGGTGATGCCCAAGAGGACGGGAATTAACCCCAAAATACGACGAATGATGTAGACGGTCAAACTGTTCGCTCCGTGGAATATCACCATGGGGCGACCACGAAGGTCGCCCCTACACAGCGACCACGAAGGTCGGCCCTACCCTATTTGCTTTCTTCGACCCAAATCTTTTCATACCAGGAACGGAAGACTACCGGCTCGTAGCCTTTTACGTTCTTGCGGAAAAAGATGCGGTTCGCCGGCCAGGCAACGGGCAAACGCGGCATTTCATCGTGCACGATTTGCTCGGCCCGCTTGTAGATCGCCTCACGTTTGGCCAGGTCTGGCTCACGCGCCCCATCGATCAGCAGTTGGGCCAGCTCGTCATTGTCATAGCAGTCTTCGGCCTTGGGCTTGCCGACCGGGTGTGAAAAATGCCAGCCGATATAGTTGTCGGGATCGCCATTGTCGGACCCCCAGCCCAACATCCACATCGGGAACTTGCCCTGGTTGCGATGTTCGAGGTATGCACCCCAGTCTTCGGTCTTGAGTTCAACCTCAATGCCCACCTTGGCCAGGTCGACGGCAATGGCTTCGGCAATCGCCTTCGAGTCGGGGAAATATCCGCGGATGACCGGGATATACCAGAATTCGGTCTTGAAGCCGTTAGGGTAGCCGGCCTCGGCCAACAGTTGCCTGGCTTTTTCCGGGTTGTATTCGATGGGAGGCAGGTCGGGGTTGTGGCCCAAAATGGCCGGTGGCTGAAAACCGGTAGCCAGGCGGTCTTGTTTGTTGTAGAACGTGTCGATCAGCGCCTGGCGATTGATCGCATGCGCAATGGCCCAACGCACCCGAACGTCGTCAAACGGTTTGGTGCACTGCTGGAAGGCGATATAGCCGGTGCTGAGCGAAGGAAGGGTGTAAGCAACGATGTTGGGATCCGCTTCGGCCGTGGGCATATCGGTTTGGGCCAGATCGGCCTGATGGATGGTGCCGGCTAAAAATTCGGCCAGTCGCGCCGAGTTGTCGGGGATCGAGCGAAAGATCAGCCGATCCAGCTTGGGGCCGTCACCCCACCAATCGGGGTTGCGTTCCAACACGATCTTGTCGTCGGGCACCCACTCGACAAACTTGAACGGGCCGGTGCCCACTGCGGTGCCCGCCGGTGTGCCGTATTTGTCGCCCTGCTTTTTGATTGCCGTGGGGCTGGAAATGGCAAAGCTGCCCAGCGGCAGCTTGTACAGCACCACCGCCGAGGGGTTGGCCAAAGTGAACTGGAAGGTATACTCGTCGACGACTTTGGTATCGACAATGGCATAGTCCTCGCCGAACTCGTGGGTGTAATACTCAAAGGTGCGGCCAAAACGCCATTCATTGTTCTCGTCACGCCAGCGATCAAAATTCCACTTGACTGCCTCGGCATTGCACGGCGTTCCATCGTGGAACTTGACCCCTTTGCGCAACTTGAAGGTCCACGTTTTGCCATCGGGGCTTTCCCATGATTCGGCCAGCCATGGGATGACTTTGGTGCTGGTGCCTTCCAATTTGACCAGGGTATCCAGAATTTCCTGGCCCACACGCCAGGACTCACCGTCGGTAACCGTAGCCAGATCGAGGCTGACCGAGTCACCGCCACGGCCGACGATCAGGGTTCCTCCGCCACCGCCGCTTTTCTTGGGCTTGCAAGACGTCACCGTCAGCGATGCAATAACGACAATGATGGCCAACACTGCAAACCATTTGCGCTTGAACATGGATTTACCCTCCTTTTCAAGAAAAGAGAAAAAATGGGGAAAACCGATGGAAAAAGTCTGAAGGCACCTCCTTTCATCATAACAAAACAGGTTCTGATGACAGGCGAGCACTGATGGTCTATCCGAAAAACGTAACCGACACGTCCCTATGCGTCGATACAAGCGGCACGGGGATGCCGCTTGTACGATTTTTCGGACAACTAAAAGATTATAGCACAAACAAGATGATTGTCAAAAGGAGAGCAAGGCGTGACGTATGCTTTCACTTGTTGGCTAATTCCTTTCCGTGTATAATAATGACAAACCAATCTGGCCGATTTTATGCTCATTCTTGCAAAGGGCGTCAAGTCTTGCAGGGGTAAAGGAGAAGCGCAATGAAGCACCTCATTTGTCTGGCCGATCTGAGCGCAGATGAAATCTGGCATATTTTGCACACGGCCCGCGATCTAAAAGCCGAATGGCAGGCCGGCGGCAACAAACCGATCCTGGCCGGCAAGGCGTTGGCGATGATCTTTGAAAAGCCCAGCCTGCGTACCCGTGTTTCTTTTGAAATGGCGATGGTTCATTTGGGCGGACACGCGCTGTATCTGTCGCCGCAAGAGATCGGGCTGGGCAAACGCGAGAGCATCCCCGACGTGGCGCGTGTGCTTTCGGGCATGGTACAAGGGATCGAGGCGCGCGTGTTTGCCCACCGTACCATCGAACTGCTGGCCGAATATGCCACCGTGCCGGTGATCAACGGTTTGTCCGACTTTAACCATCCATGCCAGGCCCTGGGTGACGTGCTCACCCTGTGGGAAAAACGGGGCGAGGTAAAAGGACAAAAGCTCGTTTTTGTCGGCGACGGCAACAACGTCGCCAACTCGTTGCTTTTTATCGGCGCCAAGTTGGGCATCCACGTCACCGTGGCCTCTCCGGCCGGATATGAACCGCATCCGGCCGTGGTGCGACTGGCGCGCGAAGTGGCCAAAGCAAGCGGAGCCAACATTCAGGTCTCGAACGATCCGTTCAAGGCCGTGCAAGGGGCCGATGTGGTCTATACCGATGTGTGGGCCAGCATGGGACAGGAAGCGGAAGCCGAAGTGCGCAAACAAGTTTTTGCCCCCTTCCAGGTCAACCGCGCGCTGATGGCCCACGCACGGCCCGACGCCCTTTTTATGCATTGTTTGCCGGCACATCGCGGCGAAGAAGTGACCGATGAAGTGGCCGATTCGCCCAATTCGGTCATTTTTGAAGAGGCCGAAAACCGCCTGCACGCGCAAAAGGCGGTTTTGGCCCTGTTGATGGGGTAGGCCAGTGGCCGAACTTTTGTGTCGGGTTCCGGCCTCGGCCGGATTAGGGAGGTGTCAGCGTGGCAGGCAATCGGCGGGCTTTTGATGCGGCGATGAAACGCGCCGCCAGCCTGGCTATGGAAAGCAAATGGTCGAAGGCGATTGAGGAATACGAAAAAGCACTGGCCGAATTTCCTCAAGATGTCGCCGCCCTGACCGGCATTGGGCTGGCCTATGTCGAGACCAAACAACTGGACAAAGCCCTGCAAGTCTACAAGGAAGCGGCCAATCTCAATACCGAAAATCCGGAGGTGATCCAGCGCGTCGGCTTTGTTTACGAGCGGCTGGGCCAACTGGCCGAAGCAGCTCGCGCCTATGTGCTGGCCGGCGAAGCGGCCGCGCGCATGCGTGACGTTGCGCAGGCTATCGAATTGTGGCGCAAAGCGTGCATCTTGTGGCCGCAAAACCTGGAAGCCCATCGCAATCTTGTGCGCGCCTATCAATCACAAAACCAAAACGCGCGGGCAGCCTGGCATTATCTGATCATGGCCCGCGTCCTGGCGCGACAGGGCAAATTTGACGAGGCCACCGACTGCGCCAACGAGGCCGTTCGCCTCGATCCGCGCAACGCCGAAGCCGAAGATGTCCAGGTGGCCTTGCAGCGCGGCCTGCCGTTGCCCGACGGCCCAACGGCCCGCTTGCAGCCGGATGCCGAAGGCAAACGCTCGTTAGACAGCTTTGTCGTTTTCGAAGACATCGAGATCACCAGCTCGGCCTTGCTCGAAGAAGAGCGCGTCTCACCGTCCGACCTGGTGCTCAAACACGTGTTGGCGCAGATGGCCGAAACGCTTTTTTCCGACAACCTCACCCCGTCCAAAATGCAGACGGCCATTCTGCTTGGCCATGCGGCCGATTATCAAACGCGCGGGCTGATCGATCAGGCGGCAGAGGCCTACGAGGCCGCAATCAAAATGGGGGGTGATTCGCCGGCCGTACGTTTTGGTCTGGGCATGCTCTACCAGGAACGCCGTGATTTTGCACGGGCAATCGAGCACCTGAACCGTGCCCTCGCCGATCCGGAACTGGCCTTGGGAGTCAATTTCGCCATCGGACGGTGCTATTTTGAGTGGGGGCAGGCCGCCGAAGGGCTGCGTTACCTGCTCGAAGCGCTCAAGTTTCTTGACACCCAAACGGTGCCCCCTGCTCAGGTCGATGAATTGAACGCGGCTTATGAACGGCTCGTGCACGAGTACACGGCCCAACGCAAACCTTCCGGCAATGGTGCAACCTCGGCCGAAGTCTTTGCCCGTTCGATCGTCGAATTTTTAAGCAGCAAGGGGTGGAATGAACGGCTGATCCAGGCCCGCGATCAGATGGATAGCCTCTCACAGGGAACGGTAATGCCGCTGGGAGCCTTGTTGGCCGAGCCGGATGCGCACAAGGCAATGGCCGCAATGGCCCGTGTCCACGAATATGTGCGCGGCAATATGCTCTTTACGGCCATCGAAGAGTGCCTGGCCGCCATTCGCGAGTCGCCCTATTACCTGCCTTTGCACCTCAGTCTGGCCGAACTGCTGGTGATCGAAGACCGTCCGCAGGATGCCGCGCTCAAATATGCCACCGTGGCCCAAACCTACCATGTGCGCGACGACCTGACACGGGCCATCGACGCCTACCGCAAAGCACTCAACATTACGCCGATGAACGTCGCTTTGCGTGAACAACTGATTTCTTTGTTGATCGAGGCCCGTCAATTCGACCAGGCCATCGAGCAACATCTGGCCATGGCCGATGCATACTATCAACTGGCCCAGGTCGATCAAGCGCTCGAACAGTATAATCAGGCCCTTCAATATGCGTCACAAGGAGACCCGGCGCGCAACTGGGAAACCAACATTCTGCACCGCATGGGCGACATCTATATTCAGCGCGTCGATTGGCGCCAGGCCACCCGCATCTACCAGCGAATCAAACGGGTCGATCCCGGCGACGAAAAAGCACGCGCCTTGCTGGTTGATCTGCTGCTCAAAACAGGACAGCGTGCCCAGGCGCTGCAAGAAATCGACGAGATGGTTCAGTACTACCAGGCCGAAAAACAGCCGACCAGGCTGATTTCAGCGCTCAAGGCCATCACCGCCGAACACACCGATGATCTGGCCTTGCGCATGCGCTTTGCCAAAATCTATCTGGACAACCATTACACCCAAGAGGCCATCGCCGAACTGGACGCGGTCGGCGAACTACAGCTCAGTCAGGGCAAAACCGAAGATGCCATCCGCACCATTCAAGCGATCATCCGCCTGGGGCCTGAACGGGCCGATCAATACAAGCGGTTGCTGGCAGACTTGAAACGCGGCTAAGGGCCAATCCGAAAAATGCCGATACACCCCTATGCGTCGGCATAGTACGATTTTTTCGGATAGGTTTCAAGCTACCCCGCTTCCGCTTTTTATCGGTGCGTGCAGCAAGGGCAACAACCGATACCAATGCAGAATGTGTGTGGCCCACATGTTCTGCATTTTGTTCTGCCGATCTTTCTGTAGGTTCAGCAAACAGGGGATCACCTGGAGTGGAGACCTGGCAGAATCGGCCAAGTCTCAACACCACAACTCGATTGAGGCCTGTTGAGGCTGAAATGTGAGGAAGCAGCCAACGGCGAGACCACAGTAGCCGGAGTGGGGTGAGGAGATCATATGTTAGACCTGAGCTGGTTTATGCGACAGCTGAGCCAGAGCTGGCTGAATATTTTGGACATTTTTTTGGTTGCACTCATTTTTTACTGGCTGCTCTACCTGATCCGCGACACACAGGGGATGCAACTGCTCCGCGGCATCGTCATTTTTGCCCTGGTGACGGCGATCATTGCCAACGTGTTGCCCTTTCGTGCCTTTCGCTGGCTGATCGGCAAGGCCCTGCCGGCGCTGCTGGTGGCCATACCGGTGATCTTTCAACCCGAACTCCGTCGCGCCTTGGAGCGTTTGGGACGTACCGGCAGCCGCCTGACCCCACTGCCCCGCGACACGGTCTCGTATGAGGAGACGATTGAAGAAATTTGCAAGGCCAGCGCCCAACTTGCCGAACGTCACGACGGCGCACTGATCGTGCTTGAAGTGTCGACCGGCCTCGAAGAATATATTGAGACCGGCGTCCAACTCGACGCACGGGTGACGGCCGAACTTTTGGTGACCATCTTTTTCAAAAATACGGCCCTGCACGATGGAGCCGTGATCATCCGCAACGGACGCATCGTCGCCGCCGCATGTGTCCTGCCGCTGACCACCACCACCCTGCCCGACCGTCAAATGGGCCTGCGTCACCGCGCCGCCGTCGGCATCACCGAAGCGACCGACGCCATTGCCATCGTCATTTCGGAAGAAACGGGGATGATCGCGGTCGCTCAAAACGGGCGCATCATCCATCGCCGCGATGCCAAGAACTTGCGCACGATATTGCGCGCGATCTATCGTCCGCTCAAATCGCCCGATTGGACAAGCGTATTGGAAGGCATTCGCCGGCGCGTTGTTTTTTTGTTGCAGAGGCACGAGCGGTGAAACGAATTGTCAACGATTTGGGAATGATCACCCTGGCCTTGTCGTTAGCCATCATAGTCTGGGTGGTCGCCGTACAAGAAGAAAATCCGATCGAGCAACGCGAGTACGACCAACCGGTGCGCGTGCAGGTTCGCAACCGGCCGCCGGGGACGATCCTTTTTCCGCAATTTAACCAAAGTGTCCAGCTCAAGTTGCGCGCCCCACAAAGCAGTTGGCGCAACCTGCGCGCCGACATGTTTGAAGCCTGGATCGATCTGGACGGCAAAACGCCCGACAACTATCAGATCGAAGTCAATGTGACCTGCACCGATAAAAATGTCGTCATCGTCGACGTGTACCCCCCTACCGTGCCGGTAGGCCTGAGACAAGAGCTTGAGCGCACGTTTACGGTGACTCTGCAACTGAACGTGCCGGTCGCCTTTGGCTATGAACTCAAAGCCGAGCAGGCGGTGATCGAACCGCTCACCGTCACCGTGCGCGGGCCGGATTCATTTGTCGCCGACGTGGCCCGCGTGGTAGCCACCCTCGACCTACGCGGCGAAGTCAAGGAAACGATCCGCGTCAACCGCCAACTGGTCGCCCAAGATGGGGCAGGCAATTCAATGGGCAATTTTGTCACCGTTCAGCCGGCCTCGGTCAACATTGTGGTGCCGGTTGAACAAAAGACCGGCTTTAAGGATGTTGCCGTGCGTCCGGTGGTAATCGGCGCACCGGCACCCGGCTATCGCCTGCGCGCCATCCGTGTCGAACCGTCGATCGTCACGTTGGGTGGAGACAGCAAAGTGGTCGAGAACGTCGCCGCGGTCGGCTATGTTGAAAATGTGCCGCTCAACATTGCCGGGGCCACCGGCGACATGGTTGAACGGCTGGCGTTGAATTTGCCCGAAGGCGCATCGGCTTTGGGGGTACAAGGGGTGCTGGTCACCGCCAGCATCGAACCGATCCCCGGACGACGGGCAATCAGCCTGCCCCCCATTGTAAAGGGTCTGAGCAGTGAACTGATGGCCCGGGTGATGCCGGAAAAAGTGGTGATCACGCTGAACGGCCCATTGCCCAAATTGAACACCTTGACCGAAGCAGATGTCAAGGTTTATGTCGAACTGGTTGGCATGGGGGCAGGCCAACATACCGTCGCCCTGACATTTTTGGTGCCGGAGGGCATCGAGGTCGAATCGATCGTCCCGGCCTCGGTCGAAGTGACCATCCTGCCGATCCCGCCAACGTCAACACCGACGCCCACACCAACCTGGACACCGACACCAACGGTCGCCGTAACCGAAACGCTGACCCCATCGGTCAGTTTGACGCCGACAGTGTCCCCAACGGCCGCATCCAGGCCGACACCCAAACCGTAGATACACAAGGAGAATCAAACTCGTTATGACTAAACCGATAGTGGCCCTGGTGGGCCGCCCTAATGTAGGCAAATCTACGCTGTTCAACCGACTGATCGGCGAGCGGCGGGCCATTGTGTCCGAGATTCCAGGCACCACCCGCGACCGTCTTTACGCCGACTGTGAGTGGAACGGCGTCACCTTTACGCTGGTCGATACCGGCGGAATTGAAATTTTGGCCGAACGCCGCCTGGCGGCCGGCGAACCGCTGGACATCCTGGCCGCCG
>Ga0129299_1000196_pt1 | contig 36146 bp, 23 predicted proteins | sample ConPoolayeCmetaG_FD_94477 | JGI IMG/M metagenome (GOLD analysis project Ga0129299, IMG submission 94477) | Hot spring microbial mat communities from California, USA to study Microbial Dark Matter (Phase II) - Cone Pool mat layer C metaG ...
CTGCCCACCCGGGTCGCGGGCGCGCTTATGAGGCGTTCCACATCCTCACTGCCGCAGGACGGGCAGGGTTTCTTGTCGCCGAAATGGGCCACCAGCTCGTCAAACTCATGGCCACACTTCCGACAGCGGAATGAGTAGGTCGGCATCAGCGTGCTCCACTCGCCCGCCAATGCGTCGGCGGACCATTTTCATCTAGGTTATATTATCGTCCGCTTTCAACCGGCTGCGCCGCTACCACTGTCGCGTCTAGACTGGACCAATGGGGCGGCCGCACACGCTGCCCGCCGGTAACAACGACGTTAGCGAGGTGAACCATGCCGACGACCCTGACCGCTCTGTTTGTGACCGTGCCGATGCTTCTGCCTCAGGGGCTGACGTTCCCGTTCCACGAAAACTTCAGCGAAGGAGCGGCGCAACGCTGGCACACCTTCGGCGGTCACTGGATGTTCGAATCCGGCGAGCTACGCCAAACCAGCGCCGAATTCGATTGCGGGGCTGCCGTCGCGATGCAGCCATCCGGATCTTTCTATCTAAGTGTCCGATTCGTGCCGCATTCCGATTTTACCGGCGCCGGTTTGTTCTTCGCGCTGCCACAACTCGACAAGCGCGCCGGCGGCGTGATGGTACGGTGCGATCCGGGCGGCCGAATCATCTGGGGGTGGTTCGACGACGGCGGGGTATTCGACTTCCATGGCGATGTGCACAGCGCCGACGTGGGGCGAGTGGAACAGGAGCTGGCGGTAGCCGTCGATGCCGAAAAGCTGGCCATGAACGTGTTCCACAACGGCCAGAAGGTCGCCGGGAACATCTTGCTGCCCTACACGGCCGGTTTCGTCGGCTTACAGAGCAGCGGCGGAGCGCACAGCTTCACGCACTTCGAAGTCCGTCCCGCCCAGGCAGCCGAACTGGATGGCCTGGAGGCGCCCGGAACCTACGGCCGGGTCATTGATCTGGTCGGTGACAGTCGGCGAATCGTGGCCCTGCGCCAGGGAGCCCAGCCGCTAGTCAGCTACGACGAAGACGGTAATGTCGGACTGCGTGCCTACCTGCCCGACATCCGGGGTATGGCGGGGCGAGACTGGGCCCCGGTCGCTCTAAGTTGGGACGCACACCAGGCCTGGGGCGGATCGGCCGGCGTGCTGGTGCTGGCGGAGCGCGGTCGGGCGATCTATCGCTTCGACAACATGCTGCGTCAGGTCGGCAATGGTCCAGTGGTGCGAAGCGAGAACATGCGCGGTACCGGACTGACGGTCGGTCCCAACGGCCACATCTTCGTCGCCGACGCCGCGTTGCCGGGCATCCGCGTGTTCACACCGGACGGAAAAGAGTTGCTGGCGTATGGTGAGAAGGGGAGCGTGGCCGCGTACGAACCGCCGCAGCCCACCTCGGCCGGCAAGTTCGGCCAGCCGGCGGGTATCGCGATCGGACCCGACGGCGTGATTGTCGTGACCGATCGTGAGAACTGCACCTATGTCGTGTACCGCCACGACCCGGATACCAACGAGCTGAAATGGGTCACCAACGGACCATGGTTGCCACGTCCGTCGGCGGTGCGCTTCGATCGTGACGGTCACCTGCTGCTGGCAGGAACGTTCGAATACTACCAGGCGTATGGCGCCCTGCGTGTGCTGACGCTCGATGGGCTGCCCATCAGGTCGTTCGTGGGGCACGCTCTGGGAAACCTCAGCGACCAAGTGCGGGCCTGCGAGGGACCGGCGGGACGTTTGTACCTTTCGGACCCGCAACGGCAGCGCATCGTCGTATTGCCGCCGCAGTTCGTCGAGAAGCTTCCCAGGTTCGAGTGGACCGAGGACGGCGGCGTGCGTCTGATCATGACGAAAGTCGATGGCACCAGCGCAGTCAGCACCAACGTCGAGAAACGCGAGAGTGACGGGCGGATAGTCGTACGGCAAAGCGAACCGGTGTGTCTGACGTGGCCGCCGAGCGACCCCGACCAGCTTCCCACTTACGCTTTGCCGCCGAAGCCGCCCGCCGGACAGATGTACGTCATAGACTTTCCCGTGCTTGTCACGGTGTTCACCAAGGTACGAACCGAGGAGGGCCGCGAGATCAGCGTGCCCGGCGCCGGCATCGCCGAGCGACTGGCCCGCGAGCTGGAGCACGAGCGTCGCTTCTATTGGCTCAACAGCCGCTGCGTTCTCAACAAGCGCTTCGAGATCATGGTCGTCGAGGATCAGACCGCCACGGCAGAGGGCGGATGGATCGAGTCCGTTGCCGGTCGGCGACTCGTTAACCAGGTCCGGGCCGCGCGCGGCCTGCCAACGGTGGACGAAGATCACAGCCTGGCGGTCATTCACGCACATGAAGGCTTCGACCCGCAAGCAAAGGACGACGTCGGCTTCGTGGGCGGCGGTGGGTTGACCAACTACGCCTACAGCGGCTATGCCCTCTGGAACAATGGCCAAGGCTGGCTGATGGGGCACGAGTGGGGGCACCAGCTCGACATGTACTTCGAGAAGTCCGGATTCGCCGACTGGTGGCTTAACCACCCGGATGGCACCGTGCACGTCGGACGCTATGGTGAGCACTGGGACTGCAATGCCTTCTTGTGCCGCCGGGCCGACACGATGAATTGGCTACGCTTGCGTTTCGGAACGCTGCGACTGGTGGCGGACGCCGACGCAGATGGGTTGCCGGATGACGACCCAACGCTGCCATTAGATGAGAAGCGCTTCGGGTCGGATCCCCGCAAGATGGATACGGATGACGACGGCCTGACCGACTTGCAGGAAGCCGTGGCTGGAACCTTCACCAGCGCCGATCCGACGAAAGCCGACAGCGATGGTGACGGCATCCCGGATGGAGCCGATCCACACCCGGCCTTTGCTGTGGCCGACCATTTGCGCCGGGCAACGACGAGCACCGACGGCCAGCCAACCGTGGAGTCCTACGTGCGGATCGGACAGGTAGCGCGCGGCTGGTGCGAGGCGGCGGTGTACGGAACGTACGACGCCGACCATGTGTACCTCTTGATCGCCTTGCCGAAGCCGGCACGCCAGGTGTGGGCAACGTTCGACTTCAACAACGACGGATGGTTCATCGGGCGCGACAATCTGGCGGCCCACGTCGACCTGGACTGGCCCGCGGGCGGCCCGCCCGGCATCAAGCGCGGCGAGAATTGCGTGGCAACGCTACATCCGGCCGGGCTGCCAATCCCCGGTGACCTCTTGCCGGCCGGTTGCCCGGTAGTGGCGCTTACCGTTAAGCGGCCGCCGTCGCGGATGCCCCTAGAACCCGGCTCGGCACTCGGGCTGTGCGTGCGCTTGCAGAACGGCGGCGGCACCGTCGCTTTCCTGCTGGATCCCTGGCAGTTGTTGAGTCTGGCGCTGCGCTGAACCGCCTGGTGATCGGTGAGTGGCCGGTCTGACGCTGCGCTGACCGGCGACGTCCGGACACTGCCTTGCCGGCACGTCGGCCAGCAGCCTGCTGGCTGTGCACACGGCCCCGGCGGCGTGCCACCCGCGCCGGCCGCCTCTGCCCACCCTGCTCAGCGGGGTCCTTGCTCCGGCAGGTACTTTTTGGCGGCGGCGCAAAGCTCCTTCACGTGCTCGACGCTGGCAGCGAACATCTCCCGCTCACGCGCGTCCAGCTCCAACTCGATGATCTTCTCCACCCCATTGCGCCCCAACACGCACGGCACGCCGACGAAGTAGCCACCGATCTTGTACTCCTTGTCGCAGTACGCGGCACAGGGCATCACGCGATGCTTGTCGCGGATGATCGACTCGGCCATAGCGATGGTGGCCGCGGCCGGAGCGTAATACGCACTGCCGGTTTTCAGCAGGTTGACGATCTCGGCGCCGCCGTTGCGGGTGCGTGTGACAATGGCGTCCAACTTGCCCGGGTCGATGAGCTGGGTGACCGGTATGCCGGCGACGCTCGTGTAGCGCGGCAACGGCACCATGTCGTCGCCGTGCCCGCCCAGGAGCATGGTCTGGACGTCTTCGACGCTGCACCCGATCTCGGCGGCCACGAAAGCGCGGAAACGGGCGGTATCCAGCACGCCGGCCTGACCAACGACACGCTGCGGTGGAAAACCGGAAACCTGCCAGGCCGTATAGACCATCGCATCCAACGGGTTGGAGACGACTATCAAGATGGCCGCCGGGCTTTTCTGCACGGCCTTGGCGGTCACATCGGCCACGATCTTGACGTTGGTCTCGAGGAGCTGATCGCGGCTCATCCCCGGTTTGCGCGGGATGCCGGAGGTAATGATCACCAGGTCACTGTCGGCGGAAGCGTCGTAGTCGTTGGCTCCCACAAGTTGAACGTCGAAGCCTTCGATGGGCGCGGCCTGATAAAGATCGAGCGCCTTGCCCTGAGGCATCCCCTCAACGATGTCGATCAGCACGATATCGCCGAGTTCCTTGGCAGCAGCCCAATGGGCACAGGTCGCCCCCACGTGCCCAGCTCCGATGATGGTGATCTTGGCGCGTCTCATGGTAGCACGACTCCAGTGGCCAGAGCTGAGAAGAACACGACGTGCGGCCTCCACGCCGGTCGAAACCTGATTGTAACCTCTTGGCCCGCGCCCCGCGACCACTCCGGCGTTCGAACTGCCGACGCCGGGCTACAAGACGGCGTTGCGGACCATGTGCCAGGGGCAATTGGACAACGTGCGATCGCTACTGCTCCGCTACCGCCTGTGCTAGCCTCGCGTGGTCTATCAGGAAGTGCACACCCGCCTGGACCGGCATGCCGCGCTGTACGGCCTCCTGGGCTCGGCCCCCCCTGCCAAACCAAACCGCCCACGGCTATCAGAACCGCACGCTATCCCGCGACGGAAATCGTCATATAGTACGTGTGCCATCCGGGAAGACAGGGACACGACGACCCAACCCGCAGGCCACAATCGCCTCGGCGACATGCTTCCTGCCGGCCGCCTAGCGCTCATGCCCAGTGCGGTTGCTGCGTGACTGGCCGCGCGGGGAGCTGAGCGAGGTACGCTTCGGCCTGCTTGGGTGTCAACCGCGGATTAACGTGACGTATTCCGAAGAGTTCGGTGAGGCGCTCATAAGCCTCGGTGTGCCGCAATAATCCGCCGAACCGCTCCGCCCCTGGTCCGACAGCGCTAAGCCAGACGAGGTCGGCAGTATGCTCCATTCCCGTCCAACCCACGCCGCTGTGCCGCTCCACAATGCAGCCCAAAGTACCCAAAAGGCTGTTTGGCGCACACAGGCACGCGTCGGGTTTCGAATCCCCGACCAGGGCGCACAGCCGTTCGGCCTCGTCCGGCGACGGCTCGAAGGCCAAGTTCTGCCGCAGCACCTCCACAACCCCCTCCCGGCCCGACTTGGGCAGGGCTGCGCGCAGCTCGGGTAGCAGGGATTGAAAAGAAGCCGCGACCCGCGTCAAGCTTCTGAAGCAGCGTGAACTGTCGCGGTAGTTTTCGCCGACGCCGTTCAGACCCGGATTGGAGTTGCCATGATCGGAAGTAATCAGCACCAGTGTGTCGCCCCGTCGCTCGGCAAACGCGCAGGCGACCTCCACTGCGTCATCGAAGGCGAGCTGATCCCACAACAGCGCCGCGGCATCGTTGGCGTGGGCGGCATGATCGACGCGCCCGCCTTCCACCTGCACGAAGAACCCCGGCTCGCCCTGCGATAGTAGCTCCAGTGCTGCCGCAGTCATTTCCGCCAAAGTCGGCACGTTCTCTGCCGATTCGCCGTCGCGGCGCTGATCGATCGTGAACGGCAGGTGACCGTCGGCAAACAACCCCAGGACCCGTGGCGCTCGGGCGTTGCTCAACACCTGTTGGCGTCGTTCCCACAGGCTGTAGCCACCGGCGACGAACTCGGCCAACAAGTCGCGCCGGTCCGGTCGCTGACCAACATCAAAAAACTTGCGGCCGCCGCCCAACAACACGTCCACCCGGCCCAAGTACTGCGGCGCGATCGACAACTCGTCGTTGCGGTCGGGCTGCACGGCCGCGAAACCTGCCGGCGTGGCATGCGTGATCGTCGTCGTGGTGACCAGTCCGACCCGGAAGCCGCGTTCACGCCATAAACGCAGAAGCGGCACAAGCTCGGTGCCGTCGGGCAGGACGTTGAGCGCCCCGTTGCATACCTGCACACCGCTGGCCCAGGCGGTGCTAGCAGCGGCAGAATCGGTGACCAGCGAGTCGAGCGACCAAGTCTCGAAGCAGCCCTGCACGGTGCGCTGGTCGCGCAGCAGCGAGTACCAGCGCGTGCCCCGACCGCGCACCACCCGCGAGAACGGTTCGGCCAGCGACAGAACCCCCAGGCTCATGCCATCGGCGACCATGAAGATCACGTTGCGCGGTGCCGCGGCCTTCCCGCGCCACGTGGGCTGCGCGGTCGCCCCTCTTTCCGACGGCAGTCCGGCTGCCAGGCCTCCGGCCAGCACCAGTTCCAATAGCTCGCGACGACTCAGCGCTGTATTCGTTCGCACGGCCGCCTCTCCGTGGATCTCTGTCGAAATACACACTGTGCCTATTATAGGAGCGAACACGCAGCGGCACGCAGACGGAAGAACCACCAGGCACCGGCGCAGCACCAACCGGCAAGGTGCGAGCCCACTGGCACTGGCACTCCTCTTTCCGTATGGCCGGTCAGTGCACGTTACGGGCCGCCGGTGCACACCCAAGGACAACAACTTAGCCGCACCACGGCCGGCGCGCTCGCGACGCGCTTGGCGATCGCTATACTGGCGGGTGCCGGCAACGCGGCGGGAGACCGTCGCTTTCGGTCGGGTAGGCTATGACAAGGCTTCCGGCTCAACCGCCCAAGGCCGATGACCAGGAACTCCTCTCGGCCGACTTCATGACTCGGCTGGAGCGCCTTGAAATCCTCTCACGCAAGGTCTTCATCGGCCGCATGAAGGGCGAACGCCGCAGCAAGAAACGCGGTGAATCCGTGGAGTTCGCCGACTACCGCAACTACGTGGTTGGCGATGACCTGCGCTTCCTGGATTGGAACATCTATGCACGCCTGGAGCGCCTGTTCCTCAAACTCTTCCTCGAGGAAGAAGATCTCAATGTCACCATTCTGCTCGATATCTCCAAGAGCATGGACTGGGGCCAGCCCCACAAAGGCCTGTACGTAAAACGGGTCGCGGCCGCTTTGGCCTACATCGGACTGTGCAATTACGATCGCGTAAGTCTCTATGGCTATTCGAGCACGCTGACCCACGAGATGCCCGGCGTGCGCGGCCGTCGCATGATCTCGCAACTCATTCGCTTTCTCCAGAACATGCCATACGACGGGGTGTCGGACTTCACGGCGGTAGCGCGGCGCTTCGCCGTGCGGTACCAGGGCAAGGGCGTCGTGGTCGTGCTGAGCGATTTCCTGGACAAGGGTGGATACGCCAACGGCCTGCGTTATCTGCTCAGTCGGCATCTGGATCTGTATGTGGTGCAGGTCCTGTCACCTGAGGAGATCGATCCGCCACTGACCGGCGACCTGAAACTGAAAGACGTCGAGGACGACGAGACCGCGGAGGTGACCATCTCAGCCCCGCTGCTCAGGCGTTACAAGGCCAACCTGGAAGCCTATTGCCAGCAACTCAAGGAGCACTGCACACGTCGCGGCATCACGTACCTGTTGACCGACACGCGCGTTCCGTTCGACGTGCTGGTAATGTCCTATTTGCGGCAAAGAGGACTCCTGCGCTGAGTGGACGGCGCTATTAGTCAGCCAGCGCTCCGACAAACTGCCTTCAAGGCGCGCCGCTAGTCCCGTTCACCTCGACATAGCCAGCAAGGCGGCCCCAATCAGTCCAGCAGTCGCACTGGGCAGCGGCGCCTGTCGGATCTCCAGTTCCGGTGGAAGTAGATCGCTGCGATAACGTGCGAAAGCCGTTGCTGTACAGGCGACGATGTCGGGATGGGCATCCACCACGCCGCCGCCCAGCAGGATCACCCGCGGTGCGTAGATGTGAGCCAGGTTGGCCAGGGCAACAGCCAGCGCTTGGGCCAGGCGCTGTAGTGCTGAAGCGGAGCACGGCGCGCTCCGCGGCGCATCTTCCGCGACGCCGACAGGCTGCGACCACCCTCCGGCTGCGACGGCCGACAACGAACCCGGCAGTCCCTCCCGTCCGGCAGTCGCCCGCGGGGACGGATCAACGATCAGGAAGCCGAAATGCCCTGCCCCGCCGTGCGTATGGCGAACGAGCTCTCCGTTCAGGACCACTCCACCACCTACACCCGTTCCCATTGACACGTAAACCAGCCGCTCAGGCCGCGGCGACAAGCTCCGCCACTGCGCCCAGGTCGCAGCATTGACGTCGGCGTCCACATATATACGGGTGCCGAGAGCTTGCTCGAAAAGACCAACGATGTTCACACCTTCCAGGAGCGGCAAGTTGACGGCGCGGCTCATGACCCCGCTCTGACGGTCCCACAGCCCCGGCAGCCCCACTCCCACCGCCGCAGGCTGCTCAACACTCGCGGTCGTCACGTCCGTCGTCAGTCGAGCCACCAGCGTGGCGAGTTGCTGCGGATGGCCCGCCTGCGGCATAGGTGCGGCGGTTCGCGCCCGGATGCGGCCGTCGGCGTCAACCAGGCCGACGCGCACACCGCTGCCGCCGATATCGATGCCAACTGCGCTGCGAGTCATGAGGTCTGAGAGACCGACTGACAGATAGTCGCCCGGTACTCAAGAGGAGGCAACCGCAAAGGTGACGTCCACCTCAGTGGTCGCGTCCAACGGCAGTTCGGCCATGCCGACGGCGGCACGGGCGTGTCGGCCGGCCGCGCCGAACACCTCCACCAGCAAGTCGCTGGCCCCGTTGGCCACCTTGTGAATGTCGGTGAAACCGGGGTTGCACGCCACGTACACCACGACCTTGAGGACGCGCGTCAGGCGGTCGACACCACCGGCAGCGTCCGCTGCAACGGCGATCGCGTTGAGCGCACACAGGCGGGCGGCAGCCTGCGCCTCTTCGAGGGATCGTCCCGCCGGCCCGCCGACCTTGCCTGTGTACACGACCTTTCCATCTTGAAGCGGGATCTGCCCACTCAGCAGAAGCATGTCGTGGTGCCGTAGAGCCGGCACGTACGCCCCCACCGGTTTGGCGACCGGCGGCAGCTCCAAGCCCAGCGCTTTCAGGCGTTCACTGGCTGTGTTCATCGCGGTGCTCCATTTGGTCGGACGCCGACGACGTGTCCGGCGACGTCGGCGGTGGTGCTTGACCGACACCCTCACCGCCGTGATCCGTCGTCTCCGGCACTTCATCCAGAAGAAAGATGTAAATCGCGCCGAAGGCGACTGCCTGCTCGGCGCGGACGCGACGGGCGCGGATCAGCTCCAGCAGGGCCAGAAAGCGGCCGACAATCTGCATCCGGTCGGCCTGACCGTCGAACAGAGCCGTGAAAGTCGTCGGCCCCTCACGCTCCAGCAGTGCCAGAATCTCGGCAGCGTGCAGCTCGACCGGAATGTCGTCGTAGCGCACTTCGTGCAGGGTCGGACCACGCCCGATGGACTCCAGCACGCGCCCGAAAGCCGTCAGCAAGTCCCAAACCTCGACTTCCTCAAGCTCTACGCCGACCAGGTCCGCCGGCAGCTCGGCGGGGCGGCGCACGTACTGCTTGGCGCGTTCGTCGGCAGCAGCACCCAGGCGTTGGGCGGCATCCTTGAAGCGCTTGTACTCCAGCAATTGGCGCACCAGCGGCGCACGCGGGTCTTCGGCACCTTCGCCGTCGAGCGGCGGAGTGGGCAACAAGGCGCGCGACTTCAGCTCGATGAGCGTGGCCGCCATCACCAGGAACTCGCTGGCGGCGTCCGGGTCGAGCTGTTCCAGCAGTCGCACATGAGCCAAGTATTCTTCGGTGATGCGCGCAATGGGGATATCCTCGATGTCCACCTCGTCCCGGCGAATCAGATACAACAGCAGATCCAGCGGGCCGGTGAAGACGTCGAGTTGGACGCGGTATTCTTCCGCCACTGTACTGCTCAGCAACAATGCTCTGGCGTCCGAATCGCCAGGAAGTTCACAGGTTCGAGCTGGCAGCCACACGGGGTGTCGCGGACCACCGCTTCGTACCGAAAGAACGGGTCGCCCACTGGGGCTTCTGGTACCCACTGTCAACCAACCCTCGTGCCTGCCCTTCCCTGCGCTGGTGGCTGAGGCTGCCAGCGCTGCACGCCGGCTCGCCGTTTGACCAGATCAAATGATGCGACTTCGTCATTCGTACACGCGCGCTTGTCTGAAAGCTCGCCGCGGCGCATTTTCGGCGGTCACTCGCGCGCCACTACCAGGCCACAAGCGTCACGGACTTCGGCCATGACCTCCCGGGCGACGGCGCGCGCCCGGCGGCCACCGGCGCGCAGCACGTCCTCGACGTCGTCGGGCCGCGCCGCCCACCCGGCCCGCACCTCGCGAAGCCGACCGAAGCGCTCCTCGTACAGCTCGAATAGCCGCTGCTTAGCCTCGCCGTAGCCCATCCCGCCGGAGCGGTAGCGCTGTTCCCACTCGGTCACTTCCGCCGGGTCCGCCAGCAGCTTCAAGAGGGCGAACACGTTGCAGGTAGCGGGGTTCTTGGGTTCATCGACCGGCGTGCTGTCGGTCTTGATGCTCATGATCTTCTTGCGGATGGTCCGCGGGTCACCGAACAGCTCAATGGTGTTGCCGTAGCTCTTGCTCATTTTCTGACCGTCGATGCCGGGGACAAGCGGGGACTCGTTGAGGCGCGGCTCAGGACGGACGAAGACCGGTCGGTAGGTCTGGTTGAAGTATCCGGCCATGTCCTGCGTCATCTCAATGTGCTGCACCTGGTCGCTGCCCACCGGGACGATGTCGCTGCGATATATGAGAATGTCGGCCGCCATCAGTAGCGGATAGCAAAACAAGCCCATGCTGACCGGAAGACCCTTGGCGGTCTTGTCCTTGAAGGAATGGGCCCGCTCCAGCAACCCCTTGCCGGTCACGGTGGACAGAATCCAGGCCAGCTCCGTGACCTCCGGAACGTCGGACTGCCGGAAGAACACCGCCTTGTCCGGATCCAGCCCCAGCGTCAGATAGTCTATGGCCACGTCGCGCGTAAGCTGGCGCATCCGGTCGGCGTCCTGAATCGTGGTCAGGGCGTGGTAGTTGGCGATGAAATAAAAGCACTCGTGCTGGTGCTGAAGCTCGATGTGCTGCTTCATGGCACCGAAGTAATTGCCAAGATGCAACGTCCCCGAAGACTGAATACCCGACAAAACACGCATGATACGCTCCACTGCCCGCCGGTCGCAGCCCGGCGCCCCCCCAGCAGTAGAACACGAGATGCCGCGGCCGACAACTCCGCGAGCACCGACTGCTCGGCACCGCCTTATCCAACAGGGCTGGTCAGACCGGCAGCGCTGCGATAGAAGAATGGCAACGCCCGGCAAGAAGGCAGCGGCGGGCGCGGGGGGGGGGCGCGCTGCGCCGACCGAAAGGCCGGAAACCGCCGGGTGGTAGACGCTGAGAAGCTGTCGGTACAGGAGTTAGCGCCGGACTTAGCCGAAAGGGGACCAAGAAAACCAGTCAGCCGGCGGTGGCTGCGGGTTGCGGCCCTCCCCGCCACCTCTCTGACAGGGACAAGGGCCCAAGAGAAAAGCGTCGGCGCAGCGCCGGCCCAGCGGCTCGAGGTTGCCGGTCAGTGCAATCATGACGCGTGCCAATGCGATCGGGACACTGTTTTTCTGGCTGATGCTGGCGCTGGGTGCAGCCGGGCTGGCCCCCGCCCTGATTCTGCCGGCGTGGCTCGAGCATCAGCAGGCCCGAGCTGCCCTGGCGGCCCAACAAGCACAGGTGGCTGACCTTGAACAGCACTTGCGCGCGATCGAGAAGCAGATCGACCATTTGAACACTGATCCGGCGTACCTATTGCGTCTGGCCGAGCAGGATTTCGGCCACCTGCGGGTTCCGAACGTCGAGACTATCCGCGTGGCGCCCGGCACCACGAGTGAAGAACCACCGGCCCCCGAGCAGTCGCCGGCGCCGTTAACAGACATCTCCGTATTGGAGTTGGACCGCTATGTGGACGAGTTCGTGCGGCGCTACCCCCACGCCTACCTGTTCGTGGATCCGCAGGCACGCCCGATCCTCATGCTCTTGAGCGGCGCGCTCATATTTACCGCGATCGTGCTACTCGGCCGGTCGAGCGTTAAGCACGGTCAGATCACGGCCGACGACCGTTGACCTCGGCCTATCGGTCATCGCCGGCTGCGGCCGCCCGGAGCAATTCGCGGATCGCTGGCTGTTCCGGATCCACCTCCAATGATCGGCGGCACCATTCGACGGTCTCGCGACAGTGATCGGCGTTCGTCGTCGAAGTGACCTGCCCAGTCAGCCACGCCAGTTCGGCCAACCGGTTGAGCGTCGGTACATGACGCGGATGCTTCTGGACCACCGCCAGCAAGCTGGCCCGAGCTTCTCCATAGCGTTCCAGTCGTGCCAGCGCCGTCGCCAGGTTCAGGGCCGCATCAACGGCATCAGGCTGCTCGGCTAGCACGGCCTGGAAGTCGGCGGCAGCCGCCGCCCACTCGTGCAGGTCCAGCAATACTTCGCCCCGACGCGCGTAGGCTTCGGCTGTCGGCCGCAGCGCGATGGTGCGGTCCCAGGCGGACCGGGCCGCACTTAGTCGCCCCACAGCTTGGCAGGCCACGGCCAAGTTGAACCAAGCGCGCCGTTCGTCGGGCCGGCGGGCCACAAGTTCTTGCAACACCGCGACTGCCGCGCTGAAACGTCTTGCGCGCATGAGCACGGTCGCCAGCTCGAAGCGCAGGTCATTGTTTTCCGGGCAAATCTCGATCAGGCGCGCCAGCGATTCGGCCGCCTCGCCCCAACGCTGCAACTGGATCAGTGCCGCTGCTTCGTCGCGCAAGGCGTCGGGGTGCCGCGGATCGTCGGCCAGTGCCGCCCGGGCCAGTTGCAGACGACGCTCAGCATCACGCTCCGCCTGAGTGCCGGCCCAGCGGACCCCCGCGTCAGAAGCGTCCGTCCGCCCATCCCCCCCGTTTTGGCGCACATCCGCCAGCGCGCGCCCCGCAGCACCAGCCCGCGTCGGAGGAACCTGGAGAACACCCGGCTCGGCAGACGTCGCACGCCGCGGGCCTGCCGGAGTCGCCGAGCGGAGCGGCACAAGAGTCGCTGAGCCAGCGGAACTATTCTGCGGCGCCGCCCGGTCGAGCAGCGCCGGCTCCGAGACCTGCGGGGCTGGCGTCTGCGTAGCAGACGCGTCCGGTGGCAGGTCCTCAAGCAGCAACCAGCTTGTCAACGCCAGCAGCGCCAGGCACAGCAGCAAGAACAGGACAAGCAGTCTCACGGCGGCACCGCTCCGCGCACCGGCCTGGGCCGGTCAGGCCACGTGCAGAGCCTCGATCACGTTGGTTCGCGAGGCGTGCCGGGCCGGCGCCAGACCGGCCACCACGCACAGCCCGATCGTCAGAAGGATGGCGGTGAGCAGCAGCGACCATGGCACCGCCAGCGGCAACGCGTAGCCCCACATGCGCTCGGTCATGACGGCGGCGTTCGCCGCCAAGTGCAGCCCCAGCGCCAGCCCCAGTCCGCTGCCCAACAGGCCGAGAATCAGGGCTTCCCCAAGCACCATGCGCAACACCAGTCCGCGCGTGGCGCCCACTGCCCGCAGGGTGGCCAATTGCTTGGTCCGACTGGCCACGTTGGCGGTCATCAGATTGGCCACGCCGACCGCCGCCACGAGCAGAGCCACCGCCGGAACCGCCGACAGCAGATACGTCATGCGCGTCAGCTCGCTGTCGATCTCGTCTTTGAGCTCGCGCGCCGTGCCGTAGCGCGCGTTGATTCTCAGGCGTTGCACAATCTCCTGGAGCACGCGTGTCTCGCGATAGTTCTGCCAGCGACGTGCCAGCGGTAGCGCTGTGTTGTAATGCATGTGCGTCAGGCCGCCGGCTTGGGGCGAACCGCGGGGCGGAGGCCAGCCGGGTGGCGGTTCCTCAGGCGGCAGATCGAAGTTCAACAGTACCAGACGCGCGCCGTTTACTCCCCACAGACGTTGCAGGTCGGCGTTCGTCCCGATCACCGAACCCACCGCCGCCATGTACGATTCCGTCTGCACCTGGAAGTAGCTGGCAGCGATGTCCAGTGCGGGCGAGTCGATCACGCCGGCGACCTTGAATGTCGTCCAGCGATTGTTGAACCAGACACGCACGGTGTTGCTGACCACGACGTTGCCTTGTTCGTCGCGGACCTCCTGGAGACCCTTGTGGCGGGTGCGGGCGAAATCGGCGGCCACCAGCACGTGTCCGCCCTGCTTGAGCAACTCGCGCGCGGTCGCCTCATCGCCCTCGACGAACTCCAGCTTCAGCAAGGAAAAGAACGAATCCGGCTCGATTCCCAGAAACCAGGTCACCGAACGCAGCAGCTTCTCCATCAGCAAGGGCCGCTCCTCGACGATCACATTCGGCGCATTGGCGATGGTGAAGTTCTTCACACCCGGCACCGCGGCCAGCACGGCCGCAACGTCACCCTCGATCTGCTCGTCACTCCAGATGTACGCCTCCGGGAACTGCTTCGGAAACTGCCAGCCACTGCGAAAGCTGGCGTTGTAGACGAACAGCCCGACGATCAGCGAAAGCCCGACCATCAACCCGCAGCAGATGCCGGCCGATCGCCAGACGGCGTGTCCGACCTGATCCTGCAACAGCCGGCCGCGCACGCGGATCAGCGCTCCCGTCAGGGGAACCGCTAACAAACTGACCAGCCAGACCAGCAATGGCGCCGCGCAGGCGTAGATCAGGTAAAGCAAGACCACGGCCGCCGCCGACCAGTGCACGAATTGCAGGTCGCGCTGGACACGCGGCATCACCACCTGGTGTTGCAGCAGCAACAACCCGCCTCCGGCGAGCGCTGCCAGCAGCACCGCCGTCCGACCGCTCCGGCGTGCTAGCGGGCGCGTCGCTTCCAGGGGTGATACGCTGGCCGCCGTGACGGCCGGCAGCGCCGCCGCCAGCAGAGTCGTGATCAGCCCGCCCACGGCGGCCAATGCTATACCACTGCCACTGATCGTGAACCGGCCGACGTACTGCGGCACCAGCCAAACACTCAGTTGGGTCAGACCGAGGCCGATCGGCATGCCCAGAACGATGCCGATGACTCCCAATGGCAGCACTTCGGCTAAGACCAGGCCAGCCAGTTGCCAACCTGTCAGACCCAGGCAGCGCAGCAACCCGAGCTGCCCGATGCGCTCGATCATGCCCATACTCAACGTGCTGAGAATGATGAACAGGGCTGTCAGCAAAGCCATACAGCTCAACAGCACCAGTACCACCTGCTGCTGTTCCTGGGCCAGCCGAATGCGTTCGATGCGGGCGGCGGCACTCCGCACCAGCACGTTCGGCGCGTCCGCACTGATCCGGGTGTGAATCTGGCGCGCCAACCGCTGCACGCTGAGCGCGTCGCCCGCTTCCGCCACCACGTCGATGGCGTTCACCAGAGCAAACTTGCGGCTGATCTCCTGAAGCACTGGCAGGCGGACCAGGGCAACACCTTTCTGAAATCGGGCAATCCGGTCGCGCTGCACCAGCCCGACGATTTCCAGCTCCGCCGGTGGCTCCTCCAGACTGCCCCATACCAGCATCCGGTCACCGACCCCCACGCCCTGTTCTTCGGCGATGGATTCCTCCAGAACGCACGCGTAGCGGTCGGCCTCGGTCAGCATGCGGCCGGCACTCAGCTTCGTCAGCCAGTGCGGCCGAACGTCGAACTCGCGCTTCAGGTCGATGCCCTCAAAATCCACGTCGGCCAGTGTCGGCTGGCGCGCGCCCGGAACGACCGGTTCGTCGCGCTTCTCCGTCGCCGACGGCAGCCGCTGTATCAGCACGGGGGCGACATGACGTACACCCGGCGTCTGTTCGATTTTGGCCACGATACGCTCAGGCAGCGCGTCGTACTTGCCCAACGGCGACTGAATGGTGATGTGGCTGCGGCCGATGTAGCCGCCCGCCCAGTTCAACATGGTCTGACGCACCGACTCGTAACAGCAGGTGACCCACACCACCACGCCCGTGCCCAGCGCAATGGCCAGCACGGCCCCCACCGTGCGAACGCGCTTAACCCGCCAGTTCCTGGTAGCGAGCTGCAACCAGTGTCGCATCCGCCACACCCTTGGGTTCAAATGTTCCGACGATGCGACCGTCCTTGAGGACGATCACGCGGTCCGCGTAAGCTGCGCCCGGGGCCTCGTGCGTTACCATGAGGATGGTCTTGCGGCGTTCATCCGCCACCCGTCGCAGTAGTGTCCAGATTTCAGCCGACTGCCGCGAATCCAAGTTGCCCGTCGGCTCGTCGGCCAGAATGATGGCCGGATCGTTCAGCAGGGCCCGCGCGATGGCCACACGTTGCTGCTCGCCACCAGACAGCGCGTCCGGACGGTGATTGGCGCGGGCCTGCAAGTGCACCACGGTCAACAGTTCGTCGACGCGCCGCTCGAAGTCACGCAGGGATCGGCCGTCCACCAGCATCGGCAGGGCGATATTCTCGCGCGCGGTCAGCGTCGGCAGCAGGTTATACTCCTGAAAAACGATGCCGATACGCCGCCGGCGAAAAATCGTCCGCGCCCGGTCGCTCAATGCCGATAGGTCACGCCCCTCCACCAACACCGTGCCGCTCGTCGGTGGCGTCAGCCCGCCAATCACATGCAGCAGCGTGCTCTTGCCCGAGCCGCTGGCACCCATGATGGCGTAGAAGCTGCCCGCCGGAACCTCCAAATCAACTCCGTCCAGTGCCACGACACGTTCGCCGCCGCTCTGGTACACCTTGCGCAATCCGCGCGTGACGACGACTGCGCCCCTGCCTGGCTCGGCCGATGCCCGTGCAGCTTGTGCGTCCACAACCTCGTTCATCTGAGCAAGTGTAGGCCGCCGCGATTGCGCACACAACTTGCAGACCTGCTCGCTCGGCAACCTTTCGTCGGCAGCGTCCGGCGGCTGCCGGCCGGCGCATCATTACCTGAGCTTGCGAAACCCGCCGACCGGTGGCCCCTACCGCCTGAACGAATCCGACCCGGAAGAAGGCGTGCCGAGAGAGGGCGACCGCAAACGGGAGTGGATGGGAATCGAACCCACCAAGCGCTGTTGGTACAACGCTTCAACGGCTTTGAAGGCCGCGGGACCCACCAGGCGTCCGGACACTCCCTCGGGCTCTCCGCCGCCCTTATCATCGGCGACATCCGGCAGACTGGCAAGGGTGCTGTCAGGGCGCACTGCTCGGCTGCGTTGTGGGCGAACAGTTGGCTTGCAGCGCTCGACTGGCGCGCTCGTGCTGCGGCGCCAGTCGCAACGCCTCCGCGAACGCCCTCTGCGCTTCATCGCATAGTCCCGCCTCCGCCAGCGCCAAGCCATATAAGACTTGCAGATCGGGGTCGGCGTGGTCCAGACGCGCTGCCTGTTCGTAAGCCGCCACAGCGCGCCGTTTCTCACCCAGTATGCGCCAGGCACCCCCCAGGTTCGACCAGGCCGAAACATAGGCCGGGTCGAGCCGCGTCGCGGCTTCGAAATGTCGCGCCGCCGCCGCCGCGTCCCCCAGCCGAATCAACGCGCTGCCCAGGTTGTTGTGGGCCTCCGGCAAGTTGGGTTGCATGACCAGAACCTGCTCCAGCTCCGCCACGGCCTCTTTGACGCGCCCGAGCGCCAGAAGCGAGAGCCCCAGGTTATTGCGTGCTTGCGTCATTTCCGGGCGCAGCCGCAACGCCGCACGGTAGGCCTCGACCGCCTGCTGGTGGCGACCCACGGCCGCTTGAGCATCGCCCCAACGGGCATGCGCTTCCGGCATCCCCGGCGCCAAGCGCACGGCTGTATCCAAGTGCTCCAGCGCTTCTGCGTAGCGTCCGTTTTCGATCAGCAATTGCCCGAGATTGCAGTGTGCCTCGGGATAGTCCGGCCGCAACCGCACCGCTTCCCTGAAGTGCCTCAGGGCCGCGTCCCGATCATTCAGGTATTGGAGTGCAACTGCCAGGTTATTGTGAGCAAAGGCGTCAGTCGGTTCCAGTTCGACGGCCGCTGCGAAGTGCCGTGCGGCAGCCTCCACGTACCCCAGGCGCAACAGCCAGTCGCCCAGGTTGTTGTGCGCCATCCAAGCCTGCGGGCTGGTGGCTAGCGTACTGCGCCACAATGTCGGCGGGTCATGATAGACGCGCGCCTGAACATGGGTGCGCACACCCAGAGCTGCAAACGCGACGGTTGGTACGATCAGCCTGACAGTCCTCTGAAGAACGTGCCATGCTGCTTGTGCCCGCAGCGCTGGACCTCCGACTGCGGCATCTTGGAACCGGTCGGACTGAAGCGCTGTACGCGTCGGCCCACCGCTACTGTTTGCCAATGGCGCGCTAGCTATTTCCGGACGGACTCCCACGCGCCAAGCCAGCGTGAACGAAGCAGCCACCAGCGCCAGCGGCCCGATACTGGCCAGGTATTGAAAGTGGTCGGCAACGAACGAATAGCGCATCGGATAGACGTTGACGAACCCCAGGGCTGGCAGAAGGGTGCCGCCAAAGTACAGGATCGCCACCAGCGGTCCCCGACCGATGCGTCGGCGCGCCGCAAAAAGTGCCAGCGGAACCGCCAGCGCCGCTAACGGAAACAGGTACTGCCACCAGCAACCGGCATCGATCCGCCAGCGCGGGTAGACGAAGCTCAGCGGATGTGGCCAGAGCAGTTTGCCCAGATAGAACCACACCGCCCGACCGGCGATCAAGACCCGGTCGACCGCCGAGAGATTCCAGTTCACACGCGCCGCACCGACGTGTTCAGCCTCCAGCCGGATCGTCACGACGGCCAGTATCACCCCGAGTACGAACATGGGGACGGTCGGCAGAATATCCCGCCACTTCAGCCTGCCGCGCTTCCACCAGATCAGCAACACAATGGCCCCCGGCAGTGTACAGGTCACCGTCTTGCTGAACAGGGCCGCCGCGAAAAGTACCAGCGCCAGCGTGTACCAGAGCCAGACGCGCGGCGTCGCGGGCAAGCGGTCCCCCAATCGGGCGAATCGCAAATAGACGAGGAGCGACGCGAGGTAGAACGTACCTGACAGGACGTTCTTGCGTTCGGTGATCCAGGCCACCGATTCGACGTGCACCGGATGCAGCGCGAATAGCAGTACCGCTCCCGTCGCACCCGGGACTTGCAGTCGTCGTAGCAGCGCGCGCAGCAGAACAGCATTGGCCGCGTGCAAGAGGATGTTGAGCAGGTGATACCCGGCGGGGTTCAAACCCCACAGCCGGTGCTCGATCCAGAAAGTCGTGAAGACCAGCGGGTAGTACTGCGGTGTCGCGCCCGGCTCCAACCAGATCTGCCGCAGACCCGCCGCACTGCGCAACGTCGGGTTGTCGGTGACGTAAGCATCGTCGTCCCAGATGAACCCCGCCCGCAGTGCCGGCTGATAAGCCAACAGCAGCATGGCCACCAGCCCGGCGACGTGCACATATCCGCTCTTTGCCAACCAACCCCAGCGCATAAGGGTCATAAGTCGGTTACCAGCCGCCAAGCGGCCGCCATCACGACCGCACCGGCTCTCCTGTCGGGCGGACAGCAGGTACGGCGACAATGTACCTTCGCCGAGCCGCGAACTCCGGGGCTTCCTTGATGCACGTGCCCAGAATCTTGAGCGACTGGCCGAAGGCCGCCCAGCCGGTGCGCGTCAGCTCCGCCGGCTGCGTACCCACGTCGGGGTAGCCATCGGCGTCGGACGCCGCGTGCTCCCAGTTGCGGAACAGCCGCCCCCAGTCGCTGTCGAGCACGTCCTTCATGATCCGCTGCGCCCGCGTCGGGTACCAGAAGCTGTCGTGGTAAAGCACGCTAGCAATGTAGGCCCACGGGGCCAGCACCGTCTTCAACGACCATTCGATCGGCTTCTTCAGTCGACCCCAGTAGATCTTGTGCTGCATACGACTGGCGAACGTCATTTGCCGGAAGGGACCTACAAAGTGCCAGTTCTCCTCAGCCGCGGCCCGGTCGCCGACGATTTCGATCTGTCGCGGGTCCCCGCAACCCAGCCCACGTTCATGGGCCAGCCGGATAAACTTGATCGACAGCGGGTCAAAACCCATCAGCTTGGCCGCGACGGCGTCGATCGCCACCTGGTCGGCACTGGCGAGAATCACGTTCTTGACGTGCGGAATCATGCAGCGCGGGCCGGGGCCGTCGCCGGCGAACGTTCCGTCCATTACCGCGAACACACCGCGGTGGATCTTCTTCTGAATCATCAGCAGATCGACGAGCGTCTCGTGAATCACCGGGTGGGTCCAATGTCGCCGCTCGTTGAGCAACCCGCCGAAGGCGTTCTTCATCGCCCCGGTGGTCGTGGTGAAGACATGCGTCTTGACCGTCGGCAAGTGGATGATGTTCTCGCCGATGAACCGCCGCGGAATCATGAACCCGCGCGGATACACCTCATTGAGGCACAGGAATTGGCGGGCCAGGTCGCCGACCGCCTCGTGGACGTTGATCCACTCCTCGCCCTCGTACAGGTGAATGTTGCGCAGGCCGTGGGCCTCGATGACGTTGATCTGCTTGTTCTCGCGCTCGCCCAGGTGGGCGTCGATGACGACCGTGCGGTTGTGGCAGCCGTGGATCAGCTCGGGATCATAGCCGTCGGCCTTCATGGCCCGAATGACGCCCTCGAGTTGCCAGGGTGTCGTCGAGCTGCCGGGAAAGAAAAAATGCCACGAGATGTTGATTTTCAGCGCCGTATCAGCGTCTTTGGCTACGACTTCCTGATACCCGGCCAGATTCAACAGCTCGTGATAGTCGCGCAGCACAGTGCGGGGCGTCGTCTTGAGGATGGCGACTCTGCTATACGGCATCAGCGATCTCCGATCGACGCGCGTGCCACGAGCGACGTTCGCATAGCGATATCCTAGCTGGGCGCGCGTCGCCACGCATTAGCGGTCGCTCTCGCCGATCCGTTGAAACCTATGGTTAGCCCGCAGGCAAGCCCGCCGGCTGCGCCAATCCCGTGCCGGCGCGGTACGCCGCCTACATGATTCGCACCGCCAGCGCCTCCGCCAAACGCTGTAGCGAGCGGTGCAGCTCCTCGAAAGCCGCAAAGCTCAGCGACTGCTGACCGTCCGACAGCGCGTTGAGCGGATCGGGGTGCACCTCGATCAACAGCCCATCGGCACCGGCTGCCAGGGCAGCCCGAGACATCGGCGCAACGTACTCGGCGCGCCCGGTTCCGTGGCTCGGGTCCACGATGATCGGCAGGTGCGAAAGGCGCTTGATCACCGGAATGACGGATAGGTCGAGCGTGCTGCGTGCGTGGTCCGCGAGCGTACGAATTCCACGTTCGCACAGGATCACCTGCTCGTTGCCGCCACTCATCACGTACTCCGCCGCCAGCAGCCACTCTTCCACCGTCGCCGCCAAGCCGCGCTTCAATAGCACCGGCTTGCGGGACCGGCTCAGGCGACGCAGCAACGGGTAGTTGTGCATGTTGCGCGTGCCGACCTGGAGAACATCGGCGACTGCCTCCACGCGTGGCACACTCTCCACATCCAGAACCTCAGTGACCACGCCGATCCCGGTTTTTTCGCGCACCCTAGCCAGCATGTCCAAGCCACGCTCTCCCAGCCCTTGAAACGAATACGGGCTGGTACGCGGCTTATAGGCGCCGGCGCGCAGCAAGCGAACCCCGCGCGCCAGCATGAACCGCGCCGTCTCGAACAGCGCAGATTCATCCTCCACCGAGCATGGCCCGGCAATGATCGTGCAGCCCCCGCCCACCTGTGTGCCGGCAACAACATAGCTGCTCCGTTGCCGCCGCGACTCACGCGCGACCAGCTTGTATTCCGGCGCGGTACGCAGCAACTCTTCCACGCCCGGCATCACTAGCAACGACTCGCACCCCTTGAAGCTGCGGTTGCCGGTGACGGCGATGACCACACTTGGACCGCCCTGGATCACCTGTGCGCCGTGCCCCAGGAAGCGTAGTCGATCGACTACCGCCCCGATCTGCTCGGGAGTGGCAGCGGCGTCCATGACAACAATCATCCGGCACTCCTGTCGGGCGACCCTCATCGGCCCCGGCGTCGCCATAAGTTAGCATAGCGGGCCGGGCAGCAGAAAGCCCGGTGGCCAGGCCTAGCCCGCCGAACACCGGTCGACACAAGAACTACGGGCACTTCAATGACGTTCGAAGTCGCACGGAGTTAAACTGTTGGCCGAGACACTCGGCCTACAAACGTGCGGGCGCCTGATGAGTCCGATAAAAAGCGGCTCAGGTGCACTGCGGGCGGGGCAAGCTGCAACATAGCCCCAGCGTCTAGCAGTCGGAAACCGAATGGCATGACCCGAAACCGGTTGCGGCTCGTAAAACATAAAGCGTCGCCGACAATCCCCCGATCGGGCGCGTCGGCTCTCGCCAACCGCGGCGTCAAGGCACCAGTTGAGGAGGAGTCGCTGCACTGTGGCCACAAGTCTGCTCATCAGGCTGCTCGGGCGTCCCGTCCGGCGGGCGGCTGATTACGAGCCGGTTCGGACCGGCTGGAACCGAGGGAATGCCATCGGCAAACGTCCGATGGTAGTATATGCGGAGCGCGGCGGCGTGCCCGTCGCGGGTCATCCGGAGGCCGTGATGCGATTCGACGGCAGATACTTGATCGGACTTGGTTTGTTGGCAGGACTGGGCGCAGTGGCAGCACCGGCTCAGTATGCGCGCACGCTTGAATACCTGATCGACCGGCCGAGTCTGTATGGGCCTTCGTCCGCCGTCGGTGAGATTGGGGGCCGCTACACACGCCCGCAGTTCACGCCACTTACGACAACGCGGCAGGAGGTGGCTTTGCTGGGGCAAGAGCAATTCCAGTTCCGCGGCCGCCGGCGCTCGGAACGACGGGGAACCCACATTCCGGTCGGCGCTCTGGGGTTGCAGCGCGGTTTGAGCCGGCCGGGGCCGTTGTCGTTCTATGCCGGACCAGGGCAAAACCCAACGTCGCTGGCCGGGTTGGCACCGGCGATGACGCTCTATCTTCCAGATCCGAGCGTATCGCTGGCCTACATTCCCTCGGTAACCGCTCATCTGTACACGCCGCGCCCAGCGACCACGCGTTTTCAAGAGCTGTTTGCGCTCTTGCCGCCGCAGGACGAACCGCGCGGGCCGGAACTGGAAAGCGCGGACAAGCGCCTGAATGCCCGCGTGGATACACGGGTTGAGCAAGCGCTGCAACATGGTCTGGACCTGTTCAAGCAAGCCACGGTGGAATCTCCCGACCCGCGCACCGAGCGCTACGCTAATTGCGTGGACTGTCCGGACAAATTGGTGCGAGCCGTTCAGCAATTCCAGATGGTCCGCATCATTGATCAGAAGGCCGGATTGCCGCTGGTGCTGATGGCGCACGGTGTGCTGGAGCGCGAGCAGCCGACCTTGGCGGTGCGCTATCTGCTCGAGGCCTGGAAACGCCAGCCGGAGTTGTTTACGGCACAGGCCGAACCTATCGACAAATACTTCGGCGACACTGTCCCAGAAGGCGGCTCGTCGGCGGTACTTCAGAACCAGTTGCGCCGCTATCGACGCATCGGGGACCTCAATCCGGAGGCGCCCGAGGCACTGGTGTTGCAGGCCTATTGCGCCTGGCGGCTGGGCGACTACGGACGGACACGCGAGACGGTAGAAGCCTTGGAGGCGGCGGCCACCACAGAAGTCAAAGTCTCGCGTGAGCTGGTGGACTTCGCCGCCGCCTTGCGCGACGCAACACCCTGAACGGGCGGCGCGCTTCGCACCAGTAAGGTCATATTTATAAGGCAATAGCGGAGAAGGATGCCCGACCCGAACGACAATTCTTCGCGCGCCGCGTGGCGTGAGTGGACGCGCCGGCACTTGGTGTCGCTGAGTATTCTGGCGCACGGGGTGTTGTTCGTCGGCTCGTGGTTTCTGGCGTTCGGACTGGCATACAACTTCCAGCGCTCGGCCACGCTGGGGCGGCCGCTGCTGTGGATCAAGTCCTTGTTCACCACGGTCGAGTTTCCGCCGATCGGGCCGGACGACTGGTTTTTGGAGTTCTTTCTGCCACTGCTGATTCCGGTAGTAGCGATCAAATTGACCGTGTTTGTGCTGCTGGGGCTGCATCGTGCCTCGTGGCGTTACGTGAGCCTGCGCGACGTCTTCGCTGTCGCCCGGGCGAGCTGGTGGGGGTTTCTTGGTATATTCCTGCTGTACTACGGGTTGCAGAACGCGCGCGTGTTAGGGCTGAAGATCACCACCTTCGGGGAGAAGTTCCCGGATTCGGTCTTCGTCTTGGACTTCGCCGGAACCATCGCCCTGGTGTGCGGTGCGCGTCTGGCCGTGCGTCTGTATTATGAAGAAGTGCGGCCGGTGGCCGACGGCGTGGCTCCGAAGCTGCTGATCATCGGCGCTGGCGACGCCGGCGAGAACGTCGTCCGCGAAATACTGCGTATGCCGGTGTCGCGCTATCGCATAGTCGGTTTCCTGGACGACGATGAGAGCAAGTGGGGAGCGCAGATTCACGGGTTCGAGGTGCTCGGCCCGGTCGCGGACATCAAGAAGATCTGCGACGAGTACGCCGTCGACGAGATCTTGATCGCCATGCCCTCGGCCACGCGCGAGCGACTGCGCCAGGTGGTCGAGCTGTGTCAGGGCACCAATCTGCGCTTCAAGACCTTGCCGGCCCTGGCCGACCTGATTTCCGGGCGGGCCTCCGTCAAGGAAATCCGCGATGTGGATATCAACGACCTGCTGGGGCGCGCCCCGGTCAGACTCGACGAGGAAGAGATCGCCAAGTTCATTCGCGGTCGCGTGGTCATGGTTACCGGCGCCGGTGGATCGATCGGCGCCGAGATGTGTCGGCAGATGGCTCGCTTCGAACCGTGCCGACTGATCCTCTTCGAGCGGGCCGAGCCCAGTCTGTTTCTGATCGACCAAGAACTCCGCCGTAGCTGGCCCAAACTCGACCTGCTGCCCTGTATCGGGGACGTGAATGACGCCGGGCGCGTCGAATGGGTCTTCGCACGCGAGCGTCCCAGCGCTGTCGTGCACGCCGCCGCTCACAAACACGTCCCCATGATGGAGTACAACCCGGGCGAAGCACTGAAAAACAACGTGCGCGGCACGCGTATCCTGGCCGATGCGGCCGATCGTCACGGCTGCGAGAAGTTCGTCTTCATCTCCACGGACAAGGCGGTCAATCCGACCAGCGTGATGGGCGGAAGCAAGCGCCTCGCTGAAATGTACGTGCAGGCCCTCAGCGCTCGCTCCCGGACACAATTCGTCACTGTGCGCTTCGGCAACGTGCTGGGCAGCAGCGGCAGCGTGATTCCGATCTTTCGCGAGCAGATCGCGCGCGGCGGCCCGGTGACCGTGACGCATCCTGACATGGTGCGCTACTTCATGACTATCCCGGAAGCCGCACAACTGGTGTTGCAGGCTGCCTCCATGGGTCGCGGCGGTGAGATTTTCGTGCTCGACATGGGCGAGCAGGTGCGCATCGTCGATTTGGCGCGCGAGATGATTACACTGTCCGGATTCCGTCCGGACATCGACATCAAGATCGAATTCACCGGCGTTCGCCCGGGCGAGAAGCTCTATGAGGAGCTGGCCATCGACGGCGAGAATGTCTCGCGCACCGCCCACCCGAAGATCGGCATCTGGAAGAACATCCCGGTGGCTTATGATGAAATCGTCGCGGCCATCGACAGCCTGCTACGAGACGTCGATCGGTTAACCCGCGAAGAAGCGCGGCGGCGATTGAAGGAAATCATCCCCGAGTTTCACTTGGAGCCGCCGGCTCCTCCGCCCGTGCCCTCCCCCAAGGCGGCCGCCACGGCGCCGGCCAACGCTCGCGTGGCACCGGCGTGAGAAGCTCGCGCCAGCCAGCCATTCTGGCACTGCGTAGAGAAACCACCCCAGGTCACTGAGTCGGTAGCGCCGGACCCCCGAGTTCGCCGTTCTGGGGGCACCAGCACGGTTGCGGTACTAAGACGTCCAGCGCTGCGGTCCTTCAACGGACTGCCAGGAGAACGAAGCCGAATGTCCGGGCATTGCGCTTGCCTTGACCCCCAGGTTGAAAGGTCCGGCGCTCCTTTCTCTCTACCTGGTGCGACCAACCAGCAGACTTGCACACGGTGTTTTCAGACGTCGCTGGTCGGCGGCAGCACTGGCGCCGGTTTCACGCTCCCACACACACCCGCCAGTGGCCCAGTCGCGCCTGGCCCGACTTTCGCGCACCACCAACATCCGGCAATGCTCTGGCGGTACCTTGAGGGCTTCGCGTTTCTGATTGGCTGTCGCCATCCAGTCAGATGCCAACGGGCGAATTGCCCGGCTTGATTAGCACGTTACCGTATAGTGATGGAGACGCCGCCGGCACATGCCGCCGTCTGTCCACGTTGCGGCTACAACCTGTACGCGCTCACCGTCCCGCGCTGTCCGGAGTGCGGCCTGACGTTCACCGCTGAGCAGTGGCATAGTGGCCGACTCTGCGATCCGGCCCCGACCAGTGTGGATCAGGCCGACGAGTGGCAGCCGCACCAAGTTATGCTGGGCAGCCTGCGCGACCTGGTCCGCGCGACTTCAGACCCTCGGTGGCCGCTGGCCGGCATGGATCCGGTCGGCAAGCCGGCCAGCGCCATCCTGGCTCTGCTGGGTGGTATTCTCTGGTTGTGGCTAGCTGCGGCCCTCCCGCTGACCTTCGCGGGGGTGTTGCACGGGCGAGCGAGTCCCGCTGCCGCCGCCAAGGTGGCTATGCTCGAGTGGTCGCCGCGGATCATCGTGCTCGGACTGGCAAGCGGAATCCTGAGCCTGGGAGTGATGCTTCTGCGTCGCCGTGATGACCTGATCGCCCAGACCACGCGCTATCGCGCGCGACTGACCTGCCACTGGGTTGTGGGTAGCGCGGCCTACACCGTAATCGCGCTGAGCTTGGGCTGCCTGCTGGTACCAGAACTGTCCACCGGCATCCCTCACCCTTGGCCGCTGCTATCCCTGTGGCCGGCAATAGCCGTACGAAGACGGTCGCGGACAGCGGGCGTGCCGCAACCACGGCAGGCCCCGTGGCACATCGCTTTGATCGGCATCGGGCTGGCCATTTTGTTCGGTCTTGCCGGGTTACTCGTTCCGCGCTCCCTGGAACCGCCGATCTGGGCGTGTTTCTGAGGCTCTCGGCAGCCGGTGCTGAGGATCAATCGTCTGGCGACGTGGCCGGCTCGATGATCCAGCAATCTAAAACGGCACGCGGCGTGCACCGGACCAATAATAGGTTGTCACCGTGCTTCAGTTGCATGCATCCGACCGGGTAGATCCCGTCCGGGCGACCGTCGTACACGACGGTGCCGATGATCGCTCCCTGTTCATCCGCCACGCTGATCCTCTCGAAAGCACGCTGCGGATGCACACGCAGCTTCAACGTCGCCCGCTCGGTGCGCTCGGCGGGCAGCACGATGCGCACTTGCTGATCGGTACTGACGTTGGCTGCCTGACGGCCGGAGAGTTCAACCCCGCCGGCGTGCTTCTCCTTCATGACGTTGCCCCAGTCAGTGCCGAGGATCTGCCCTTCGATCTCGACGGCGCCCGGTATTCGCAGGCCGGGCACGACGAGGTCGGCCTCCTGCAACGCCGCGAACTTATGCTCGCTGCCGCCGCACGCGTACCAGAATGCGACACTGGCGAAGTACGTGTCTTGGGCGTCCGCTTGCGTGTTGTCCAAGGCCACACGCAGGGTTTTCTGAAAACAGATGTCGTCCGCGAGATGCCAGCGGTAGGCAGAGTTCTTGCCGTATGGGCCGGCGCGAGTGACGCCCAACAGGGCCGAGTGCTCGACGTGCAGCGCGCCCGCCTGACCGAAGTAGCTATCCACCCCACGTGCCAGCGCCAGGGGACCTCCGCCGTCAACCCAGACGCGCAGCGCCCCTCCGCCCCACCACTGGGGACGCGGACAATCCACGTTCAGGAGCAGGCCGACCAGCCGTCCCGGACCACCCGTGTCCAAGATCGCGTAGGGGTCGGTCCGGCACGGGTCACAACGACGGAAGCGCGCGAAGAAGCGTAGGGAGTTGGCCGGCGGCGAGCGCCTGTCCACCTGCATCAGCAGCAGAAGGCCGATCTTGCGCCGCCCTTCGTTCCTGTTCTCGATCTCGACGCGCAGACCGTCGCTATAGGGCATCGGCCACAGACAATACATGTAGCGATCCTGACCCAGCGGCCGCCCCGGCAACGGCACTGACAGCTCCCGGTCGGTACCGGCCACCAGACTTCTCAGCGGCACCTTGTCGAACCCGGACGCGAAGAAGTCGATGAGCGGGGCGGCGACGTTCGGCGACTGTTGCCCGTCCACGTAAACGCGAAGCACCAGTCGGTGCAACGCATAGAGATCGCGCGGGTCGCTGCGGTCCGTCAGGGCTATGTACAGAGCACGCACGGTGCCCGCCTGCTCGAGCGCCTGCGAGAGCACTTCGCCCGGTCCGATTTCCTCGGCCACGGCCACCGGCATCATCCGCCGCTCCCCGAAAATCTGCTTGTCCGACAACCCCTCGTTTAGCGCACGTCGGACCTCGGCGCACGCCTGCTGTGCCCCTTCATCGAGGTGCCGGTCGAAGCGTGCCACACGCGTCCCGTGGGCGAATAGCCAGCACGCCACAAGATAGTCGTTCGGCACACCGCGACCTTCGAGACGACAGCTTTCGTTGAACGCGATGGGGAAGCAGCAAGTGTGCCCACCAAACACAAACGGCTCCGTGAGCGGCGTGACCTTGCCGGCAAGCAGCTCGGCAAGCGCGCCCTGCCAGACCACTTCGCCGTCCAAGACAAGGCGCAAGTCGCCCTGCGCCTCGCGGAACCACAGATAAGTAACCATGCCCGGGCCGCTTACCTGCGCCAGGCGGTCCCAGCCGTCGTCGCCGGGAAGCCGATCCTCGGGACCGAAGGTCAGTGTCCGTTCACCGGCCACCGGCGGCAAAGTCAGTCGCTCGAGGTCGATCATGCGGCGCAGCAGATCGGCTTGAGTGAGGTGGGATTCAGCAATGGCCGGAATGGCCGCCAGAACAACCGATAGCACAGCTTGGCTGATCGTCCGCAAGACTTTTCTCCGATTTGCGACCTGCGCTGATATAGCCACCCGATTTCGAGCTGGCCAGTGGCGATGCTGAAATCACGTCGCCAGCGCGTGGTGCGATCAAACTGGCGCAAAGACAAGGCCGGGCGTTTGTCACCCGGCCTGGTCGAAAATCGCGTCGGTCATCGCCCCGGCTAGACTACTAACGTCGACGCCAGCCCAAGGCCAAAGCCAGCAGCGCCAGACTGGCCGGCTCCGGAATCGCGATGGCGAAGGCCGCCTTCTGCGATTGGCTGATCGTCCAAGGGCCCATATTTTGCCGCGCGGCGCGCTCGCCAAAATCGTTCAGGCTGTAGTTCCAGGCGCACCAGCTATTGGGGCCGGGCGTCGAAGCGATCAGCCAGTACTTCTTGTTGGAGTCCAGGTAGGTCGTTCCGCTGGCGACGCCGTGCAGCGGCGGATGCAGGCCGCCGAAGCCGCCCGGGACCATGGCATTCATGAACTTGAACGTCTCCAAGATGGTGCCCGGCTGGCCGTTGCTGTCGGACATCAGCCACAGCTCCATCGTGTTGTCGCCGGTGACGTGGTTGACCGCCGCCCACACGTCAGTCAGGTAGCCGCTCTGCGACGGGATGAAAGAGTTGCCCTGATCCCAGTCGCTGTTGATCGGCGCACCGACGCTGATCGTGTAACCAGTGCCAGTGTTATAAGTCCAGTTCGCCCCGAAGTTGTTGTAGACGAACGTCTGGCCGGCAGCGACTGCCGCGCAAACCACCACCAGTCCGATGTAGAGTCCTGCCCTCATACTGCTCCTCCTCAACGACTTGTGCTCGCTCCTCCAACGTGAGGCGAGTCCACGGCCTCGCCTCGTCCCATATAATCCAGATTATGACGGGTTTGTTAGGTCGCCGCAAGTTAATTTTATCGGATTAGCTTGTGGCCAACAGACTCGTGGTCCGGGTCTTCCGAGGGCTTGTGCCGGACAAGCACAGTGAGCCACCTCATAACCCACCAGCCCCCCGGGTCTTACGTGAGGCCGGCCGCTGGGCGGCCGAGCCGCTGCTCAAGGTCAAAGTCCTTCGCCGAGTTCCTGACCCAGCAGGCGTGCGTCCGGTCAGCGTGTCCAAGTCGTCGAGCACCCGTCATAGGTCTTCACCACCGCGGCGCTCAGCCCCGAGGCTGCCGACTGTCGGCTCTCGCTTCTGTCTGACAACGGCACGACGGCCCGCCTGACCGGTTCCCCCCAATATCGTTCGTTGAAGATACAGCCGGGGTCGCCCGCGTTGACCGCACCAAAGTAGGCATCGGCGCGCGCCCGACACCCACCGCAGTAATTGCGGAAGCGGCACTTCCCGCAGTGGTGCGTAAAGCGCGTGCGATCGCACAGCGAATCCCACAGCTCGTTGTTCCGGAAAATGTCGGTAAAGCGCCGGCGGCGAACGTTGCCCAAGACGCGCTGCGGCATGTACACACAAGGGGTGATATCGCCGGCCGGCTCGATGCACACATACGTTCGACCGGCACCGCAGCCTCCCAGGTACTTGGCGACCACGCGGGCTTTCCACCCGGCACCGGAACCGGCGTGCGAACAGGCCTGCCGACCGTCCGGCGAAGCCAGCGTCAAGCAAACCCGCCCCAATTGCGGCGCCGTCGAGATCACTCCGATCCGGCCCGACTGCATCTCCTCATTTAGCCTACGAAGCAGCCATTCGCGTTGCCGCGGCGTCAAGTCACCCTCGGCCATGTCCACGCCGCGACCGACCGGAATGAAGTTGAAGTGTGCGATGCACGAAGCGCCGATGTCGCGGGCAAACCGCAGCATGTCCTCGACTTCGGCGAAATTCCCCTGGTGGACGCACATGGCGATGCCCAGGCGCAGTCCCGGCTGGCGGACCACACAGCGCATCCCTTCCACCGTGCGCCGCCACATGCCGGGCTGGCCGCGAAAGGCGTCGTGACGCTCCGGATGCACCGAGTCGAGCGAGACCTCGACGTAGCGGGCACCGGCTTCGGCCAGTTCAGCCGCCAGACGCGGCGTCAACGACGTTCCGTTGGTGGCCACACTGACATGCATGCCGTAATGACGGCAACGCCGTAGCACCGGCAGCAGGTCCGGGCTGATGGTGGGCTCGCCGCCGGCAAATGCGATCATCGGGACGTACTGCTCAGCAAGCTGGTCCACCAGATCCAGCTTCTCCACCAAAGTGAGTTCGTTCTCCAGCGGTCGGCGCTCGCTACTCTGGTAACAGTGTCGGCAGCGCAGGTTGCAACGGTTGGTGAAGTTCCAAACGGCAAACAGCGGCGCCGAGAAGCGCTGCGGGACGGTCAGGCCGAACTCGGCCAGGCTGCGGGCGGTCGCCACCAAGCCCAGCACCGTGGCGCGATGCTCGCAAATGCGCTTTCGGATCGTTTCGCGCGGCACCGACCCGCGCAGCCAGTCGATCAAGCGATGCACCGGCCAATACTTGAGCCGCTGCATGCGGGTGGCTTTCGGGTGGGCATAGGTGGACAGGGCCTCTTCGATGATCGTTAGCCGGCCGCGACGTGCCTGCGACAACCATCCCAACAGACGGCGGATGGCGTAACGCCCCAGCCAAGCTTCCAGCGGATGATGGAAGTCCGGATCGACGAAGCCGACCGCCGGTCGCTGCGCAGGCTGCCCTCCGCTCGCCTGAACCTGTCCGGATGAGTCACGCATGCCGGCTCCCTTGCAAACTGCGATCAACTTACGTTGGCTTGGTCAAGCACTATAACCAGCAGCGACTCGCCCGGCCACGGTGCCAAGTCTGGTCCGCCACTGTAGAATCCCCCGGCGGGCCGGTCGGAGTAGTAGCGTGCCGAAGAAGCGTCAAATGTCGGCCGCCCAGCGCAGGCCCACGGCCGGGCGGACACCAGTGCCGATTGTCGGCTTCGTCGCGCTCGGCTGTGTGAAAAACCTGGTCGACTCAGAGAAGATGCTCGCCCAGATCGCCGAATCGGGGGCGATCATCACCGCCGACGAATCCGCCGCCGACACTATCGTCGTCAACACCTGCGGCTTTCTCGACGCCGCCCGACAGGAAGCTCTCGACGTTCTGCGCGAGCTGGCGGAGCGCAAACGCCGCGGAAGTCTGCGGCGGTTGGTGGTGGCGGGGTGCCTGGTACAGCGTGACGGTCAGAAGCTGCGCGAACTAGTGCCCGAGATCGACGCGTTGGTCGGCGTGCACCAACGCGAGGACGTCGCGCGGGCCATCTGGCCGGGCGGCGGCGCGACCCAGGCCGACCTATACCTGGGCAACTTTTATCCGCGGCCCTGGAGCGACCGCGGTCGGCTGCGCCTGACGCCGGCCCACTATGCCTATGTACGCATCAGCGAGGGTTGCAACCAGAAATGCACTTTCTGCACGATTCCGGCCATTCGCGGCCCGCTGCGCAGCAAGCCAGCCGACGAATTGCTCGCCGAGTGTCACGAACTGATTGATGCCGGAGCACGCGAGTTGATACTGATCGGACAGGACACCACCAGCTACGGTAGCGACCGGGAGGATGCCGTGGGATTGGCCGACCTGCTGCGTCTGCTCGACCGGGAGTGCGCCGGAGCGCGTTGGCTACGGTTGATGTACACCTATCCGTCGGCTTTCAGCGACGAGATGATTGCGGCCATCGCGGAATGTCCACGCGTGGTCAAGTATGTCGATCTGCCGCTGCAACACATTACTGACCGTATGCTTAAGGCGATGGGACGACGCGTGACGCGGCGGCAGACCGAAGCGCTCCTGGAGCGCCTTCGGCGACAGATTCCGGGCGTCGTCGTTCGCACCACGTTCATCGTCGGTTTCCCCGGCGAGACGGAAGCCGATTTCGCCGAACTGCTGGCTTTCGTCCGCGACTTCCGTTTCGACGCGCTTGGCGTGTTCCGCTACTCCAGCGAGCCGGATACGCCGGCCGCCCGCCTGCCACAGCCGTGTCCCGAGGAGGTCAAGACTGAACGCTACCAGCGACTGATGGAAGCACAGCAGGAGGTGGCCTTTGCCGCGGCCCGGCAGCGCATCGGGCAACACTTCGAAATCGTAGTGGACCAGATCGGTCCGGACGGTGCTTGCGGCCGGCACGCCGGCCAGGCTCCAGAGGTCGATGGGGTCTGCCGACTGACCGGCGGTGCGCCCACCGTCGGCGAGCTGGTGCCGGTACGCTGCACCGGCGCGGAGGGTTACGACCTGCTAGTGCAGGCACAGCAACAGCGTTTGCCCAGCGTCCCGCGGCAAAGAGAAGGCTCGAAGACTCGCGCGCGTAGCGACGCAAACGGCCGTCTCAACCATTGAGCTGGCAACCCCATTCCAGGTAGTATAAAACAAAGGGGAAAAGGCGCACCTCATGACGACATCCGGACGGGTGTCAGGTGTAGAGAAAGGAGCAAGTCGATGTACAGAGTGGGCAAATTGACAGTAGCAGTGGGCCTTCTGCTGGCTACGTCCGGCGGCTTGTGGGCAGCCGACTGGGTGCAGAAGGCGCAGAACCCCTCCTGGTGGCCGTATGTGGACGCTACGACCATCCCGACCATCGCCGCCCTCAACCCGAACTATGCCGGCGAGCCTCTCGGCAACGTGCCCGGGTACTGGCCGCGCTACATCAGCTCGGGTGTTTTCGCCAATGGTAAGTATTACGTGGTGGCCGGCTGGGGTCCGGCCACCTATGCTTTCGGCGGCCTGACCTGGCCGGATAACCGCCAGTCCGGCCTGGACATCTACGACCCGGCTACCGACACGTGGAGCTCTTCACGCTGGGATGGCAGCACTTACTCCGGCCCGCGCGGTCTGATCGCCAACACCGACCTGCCGCTGGGCACCGATTTCAAAGCCTGGATCAACTACGCCGCGCAAATGGTCGAGTATGAGGCGAACGGTGGGCTAGGCTCCGGCTCCACGGGCTCGGCCAAGCTCTTCATGATCTGGGACGTCACCGGGGGGACGCAGCGCGAGCTGCGCTATATCTGGAAGTATGACGAGTGGAGCCCGACGCTCGAAGGATTGATCACCGAGGTGTCCTTCTACGTGTACGACCCGTACTGGCGCAAGGTCAAGACCCTGTATACCGGCAGCCCGGGCCAGTGGCTCAACGAGAACCGCAGACAGTTGAACGGCTTCTGGAAATGGAATGATGCCGAGCCCTTCACTGCCGACCTGTTGACCAAGCTCCTCAACGGCGAGCTATACGTCCAGGTCCACACCGATCTGTACCCGGACGGCGAGCTGGCCGGTCCATTCGTCATCAACCCCAACTGGGATCCGGATCGCAAGCCGACCGAAAGCTACGGCAGCTACTGCTCGACTAACGCGGCCCAGGCTTATGACCGCAACGGCGATGGAATCAAGGAAATCTACGTCGTGCCAGGCTACCCGCACTGGGACGGCACGATCGCCATCTACGACCCGGCGGACGACACCTGGGTACCCTCAGCGCATGGCGGGAACTCTGGCCAGCGCCGCTGCATCTCGGCCTTGTACCAGGGCAAGATGTTCGCCATCGGCGGCAGCGGTGGCACCCGAGTGACGATCTACGACATCGACAAGGACACCTGGATCCCGGCCAATGAAGCACTGAGCTACACGGTCGAGCGCGCCTGGAGTGGTGTGGTGGGCGACACCCTCTACATCTTCGGCGGCGGCAACAACAAGATTCTCAAGTACAACCTGGCCCAGGCCATCGCCAACCCGCTGACCACCGACATCGTCGACACGGGCGACCTGCTGCCGGTGCCGCTCAACTACCCGGCCGGTGGCGTGTACAACGGCAAGCTGTACATCGTCGGCGGGCAGAACCCCACCACCGGCGAGTTTTACGCCAACCTCTGGGAATATGACCCGGCCGCCCCAGCCGGCAGCCGCCTCAAGGACCTCGGCAAGCCGTTCCCGATGCCGATCGTCGGCGCGGCCGCGGCCGTCGACCAGGATACCGGTAAGTTGTACGTCGGCGGAGCCTTCGGCAAGAAGACCGCCGGTGGCGCCCAGATCAACGACTCCGTCCTGTACGTCCTGGATCTGGCCGGCGGCCCGACAATCTGTCGCGGCGACCTGAACTGCGATGGCAAGATCGATTTCGGCGACATCAACCCCTTCGTGCTGCGGCTGTCTAATCCGGCGTCGTACTTTAACCAGTACCCCAATTGCCCCAACGAAAACGGCGACATCAACGCCAACGGGGTTGTCGGCTTCGATGACATCAACCCGTTCGTGGGCCTGCTGAGCAGCGGTCAACTGCCTATCCCCTGCCCATAGGCGACCCGCGTACCCGGCGTTAGCTATCCGAACGGCTCGCTGTGGCCGGCGGCGGCGTCAGAAACAGGCCGCCGATGGTCACGGCGAGCCATCTTATTGTCGGCGCGCTCGTCGCCGCCTGCCCGATCGCCATTTACAATACGCCCCACGCCCGGCACGGGGATCTGATCAATGAGTCGTGCTCCCATCGTCGTGCATTTGCTCGCCGCCGACATGCCGGCCGATCGTCTGCCCGCCCTGATCGGCCTGCTGGAGAGCGCCACCGTCCCTTGGCAGCAGGTGCTGGTGGCGCTCGGCGAAGGCCCGCTGCCCATCCCCAACGGCCGCAAAGTCGAACGCCTGCACGCCCCGGTGCCATGCGACCACGTACGGCGCCTGATCCTGAGCAGATACTTGCACCGCTGCGGTGCTCGGAACGGCCTGCTGATACTGCACGCCTGGTCACCTTTGGCCGGCCGCTGGGCCTGCGAGCTGGCGGCGACGCACCGGCCATTGCTGGTCGAGGTCCCGCCGAGCGGAGACAGCCGCCTCGTGGCGCGCTGGGCCGCCACTCGGTGCGTTAGTCTGGTATGCCCGAGCGCGACCGTGCGGGCGGAGTTGATTGCTACGGGAGCGCCGCCCACGCATTGCGTCGTCATCCGTCCCCCCGTCGATGCCGATCGACTGTCAACCCGCCATCGTCCGACCGTCCGCGCCCGCCTGAACCTGGCTGACCGCGACTCGGCGATCCTGGTATTGCCACCCCTCGCGCGCCGAACCGGCGCGCTCGTGGCGGCGTGGGGCGCGATGCTGCTGGAGAAGGTGCGACCCCAGACGCGTCTGGTGATTCCGGCGGACGGACGCGAGACTGAGCGCATTCGCCGACTGGTAGCCGCTTGCCGGCACGAATGGATGACGCGTTTCGCGCC
>Ga0129299_1000197_pt1 | contig 36013 bp, 31 predicted proteins | sample ConPoolayeCmetaG_FD_94477 | JGI IMG/M metagenome (GOLD analysis project Ga0129299, IMG submission 94477) | Hot spring microbial mat communities from California, USA to study Microbial Dark Matter (Phase II) - Cone Pool mat layer C metaG ...
ACATCATGCTTAGCCCTTGCCACGGGCCGGAGCAAGCGGCGCGACGGTCATTCCCCGCATGTCTGGTGCGAGCCGAAAACCCGGGCAAAGATCGTGTCCACGTGCTTGGTGTGATGGCTCAGCTCGAACTGCGCCTCCAGCTCCGCCGGGGCGAGCACGCCCGCGACGTCGGCATCAGCCTTCAGCAGCGAAAGGAAATCGCCCTCCCCCGCCCACGCCTTCATGGCGTTGCGCTGCACGATCGTATAGGCCTGCTCGCGCGCTACGCCCGCCTGCGTTAAGGCCAGCAGCACGCGCTGGGAATGGATGATGCCGCCGAGCCGGTCGAGATTGGCGCGCATCCGCTCGGGATAGACGACGAGGTTCTCGATCACGCCGTTGAGTCGGGCGAGTGCGAAATCGAGCGTCACCGTTGCGTCCGGCCCGATCATGCGTTCCACGCTGGAGTGAGAGATGTCGCGCTCGTGCCAGAGAGCCACGTTTTCCATGGCCGGCGCGGCGTAGGCCCTCACCATGCGGGCCAGACCAGTGAGATTTTCCGTGAGCACCGGGTTGCGCTTGTGCGGCATGGCGGAGGAGCCCTTCTGGCCGGGGGCGAAATATTCCTCCGCCTCGCCCACTTCGGTGCGCTGCAGGTGCCGGATTTCGATGGCGAGCCGCTCGACGCAAGAGGCGATCACGCCGAGCGTGGCGAAGAACATCGCGTGGCGGTCGCGCGGGATGATCTGCGTGGAGATCGGCTCGGGCGCAAGGCCCAGCTTCTCCGCCACATAGGCCTCGATGCGCGGGTCGATGTTGGCAAACGTGCCGACCGCGCCGGAAATGGCGCACGTCGCCACCTCGCGCCGCGCCGCCATGAGCCGCTCGCGGCAGCGGGCAAACTCGGCGTAGGCGAAGGCGAGCTTGAGGCCAAAGGTCGTCGGCTCGGCGTGGATGCCGTGGCTGCGGCCGATGCAGAGGGTGAACTTGTGCTCATGCGCGCGCCGCTTCAGGGCGGCGAGCAGCGCATCGAGATCGCCAAGCAGAATGTCGGCGGCGCGCACGAGTTGCACGTTGAAGCAGGTGTCGAGCACGTCGGAGGAGGTCATGCCCTGATGGACGAAGCGCGCCTCCTCGCCCACATGCTCGGCAAGGCTTGTGAGGAACGCGATGACGTCGTGCTTGACCTCGCGCTCGATTTCCTCGATGCGGGCGATGTCGAAGCCGCCGCGGGCGCGCACGGCCTCGGCAGCCGCGCGCGGCACGACGCCGATTTCCGCCATGGCCTCAGTGGCCAGGGTTTCGATTTCGAGCCAGATCGAATATTTGCTGCGGTCGGACCAGAGAGCGGCCATCTCGGGCCGGCTGTAACGCGGGATCATTGGGCTTCTTTCCAGCTGTGGGACGGCCAGTTCTCAACCGGCCAGTCCAGGCTTGGAGGGGACGGGCCGCGCTCCGCCGCCGCACGGCCAAGGCCGAAGCCGGAGCCCTCGAGCAGCGCCAGGACCTGAGCCGGCGGCAGTTCGCCCGAAGTGAAGTAGAATTCGCCGCGCGGACGCTGTGCACCCACGCCGACGACGAACCCGGCCTCGGCGAGAATGTTCGCCGTGCGCCGCGCGATGGCGGGGGCGGGGTCGAGCCAGGTGACGGGCCAGGGGGCAAGCCGTTCCAGCCGCTCTATGAGGAGCGGATAGTGGGTGCAGGCCAGCACAACCACATCGGTGCGGCGCCCGCCGTCCTCGACGAAGCATGGGGCGATCTCGCCAAGGATGGCGGCGTCGGGCAGGCTGTCGCCGGCCATGATCCGCTCAGCGATGGCGGCCAGCTTGTTGGAACCGACGAGGGTGAAGGCACAGCCCTGCCCGTGTTCGGCGATGAGGGCGCGGGTGTATTCGCGCGAGACGGTGGCGGGCGTCGCCAGCACGGACACGAACCGGCTCCGGCTGAGGGCGGCGGCGGGCTTGATCGCGGGAACCGTGCCGATGAAGGGCACCGCATGGGCCCCGCGCAGGGCGGAAAGCGCCATGGTCGAGGCAGTGTTGCAGGCGATCACGACGGCGTCGGGGCGCATGGCACGGATGGAGTCTCCGACAACGGTCAGCACACGCGCGCGCAGGGTGGCCTCGTCGAGCGCGCCATAGGGAAAACCGGCATCGTCGGCCACATAGGCGATCCTTGCCTCGGGCACGGCTTCGCGCAGCGCCCGAGTCACCGTCAGCCCGCCCAGCCCGCTATCGAAGACCAGGAGCCTTGGCGATATCTTGATGAAACTTTGCTGGTTTGACATGGCCCCCTCGGCCCGAACCGACGCAGGAAAGATCCCGGCTTTGGCTTTAGCGCGATTTCAAGCCGCCGAAAAGCGCCGAGTAACTGGGAGCGAACCCCGGCTGCGGATCGGGGTCGCGCGCCTCGTAAATGGCGCGGGCAACGGCGCGGGCGAGCGTTTCGGCGGCAAGCGCGCCGAGCTTCGCCAAGCGCCAGGGGTCGGCGGCGAACGGCCTGGCGCCGGTCGAGAGGGCGAACACCGCATCGCCGTCGAGCGGCGTGTGCACCGGAACGATGGCGCGAGCCAGGCCGGTCTGGGCCATGATGGCGAGGCGCTTGAGATCGTCACGGTTAAGCGTTGCGTCGGTTGCAACGGCGGCCAAGGTGGTGTTCTCGCCGGGCGCACCCTTCAGGATCAGCCGCTGCGGATGCGGCGGTAGCGCTTGAGGCACGCCCAGCCCGCCGAACTCGCCGTCAAGCTCCAGCGGAGCGGCCCAAAAATGGGCCGTTTCGCCGATGGTGAGAGTGCCGGCCGCATTGACGATGGCGAGCGCGCCGAGCGTGATGCCCTCCTCCGTCACGAGCGAGGCGCTGCCCGTTCCGCCCATCATGCGTCGACCCGGCGCGCCTTGCGCGACCGTGGCGCCGAAGCCGGCCCCCGCCGTGCCCAGGGCAAACGAACGCGCGGCCGCATGACATGCCTCATAGGCGAGATCGCGATAGGGTGGATGCCGACCCCATCTTTTGTCGCCGCCATTGAGGAGATCGAAAATGATGGCCTGCGGCACGATCGGCACCCGCGCCGGCCCTACGGCGAAGCCGATGCCGCGCTCGCGCAGGTAGCTCTGCACGCCGGTGGCCGCATCCAAGCCGAAGGCCGAGCCGCCGGAGAAGACGAGCGCGTGGATCTCCCGCACCACGCCTCCGCTCGCCAGCGTCACCGTTTCGCGCGTGCCCGGCCCGCCGCCACGGATATCGACCGCGGCCCGCAGTGGCCCATCGCCGAGGATGACCGTCACGCCAGAGCGCAGTCGGGCATCGCTCGCCTGGCCGATGCTAAGGCCCGCCACGTCGGTGATGAGGTTGGAGGGTCCGGGTCGGAGCATGTCTGAACCTTTGGCGGGAGTGCGGGAATGAAAAAAGGCCCGCGCTGGCGTGCGGGCCTTGTCGAAAGAGCATCAATCGCAGATGTCAGTCGATCTGGGCGTAAGTGCCCTTGCTCCATTTATAGAAGGCATAGGGCGGCAGGTCCGGATCGCCCTTGTTATCGAATTTGTATTTGCCGATGACGGTGTTGAATTCGCCATCGTTGAGCACCTTGACGACATCCTCGCCCTTGACCGACTTGGCTTTCTCCGCGGCCTGGGCCCAGGTCTCGATGGCGGCGTAGGTATAGAGCACATAGCCCTCCGGCTCGATGTTGGCAGCCCGGAAGCGCTTCACCAGTTCTGCGGCGCTTTCCAACTTGCGGGCATCGGGCGAGAAAGTCATAAGCGTGCCTTCACCCGCATCACCCGTGATCTGCCAGAACTCCTGCGTGACGAGCGCGTCGCCGCCAACAAGGATGGTCTTCAGGCCCTGGTCACGCATCTGGCGCACGATCAGGCCCGCTTCGGAGTGGTAGCCGCCGAAATACAGCACATCGACGTTGGCTTGCTTCAGCTTGGAGACCAGCGCGGAGAAATCCTTCTCGCCCTTGGTGATGGTGTCGTTCAGCACCTCCTTGCCGCCGGCCGCGTTGAAGGCCTTGCGGGTCTCATCCGCCAGGCCCTTGCCGTAGGCCGACTTGTCATCGACGATTGCCACGTTCTTGCCCGCGAAGTTCTTGGCGAGATAGGCGCCGGCGACGCCGCCCTGCTGGTCGTCACGGCCGCAGACGCGGAAACTGAACGGACCGGGGCGCTCGTCGGTGTATTTGGGGTTGGTGGAGGCAGGCGAGATCTGAACCATGCCTTCATCGTTATAAACAGCAGAAGCAGGGATCGAGGAGCCCGAGCAGAAATGACCGGCGACAAAAGGAATCTTCATGCCGGCGAGCTTCTCGGCAACAGCCTTGGCCTGTTTCGGATCGCAGGCGTCGTCGGCAATCTCGAGCTTCAGCTTTTGCCCAAGCACGCCGCCTTTGGCGTTTATGTCATTCACGGCCATTTCGGCACCGGCCTTCAACTGCGCACCAAAGGTTGCTTCGCCCCCGGTCATGGGACCGGCAACGGCGATCGTTATCTCGGCCTGAACGGCTGCGGGCGCAAAGAGCCCGAGACCGGCGGCTGCAAGACCGGCGAAAAGTAAACTCTTCATCGATGCTTCCTTTCCGTTTGAGTTTGATTGTAAAAATTTGAAAACTTAACACATGTATTTGCAGTAAACATTACGGCGTGACCGTGGCATCTGTCATCGCTTTTCTCCGACCTCCACATCCGAACTTGCGATATCGTTATCGGCGCCGGTGGTTTCCACGGCCTCCCAGGTGAACGGGCTCGTTCGCCGGTAGAGCCAGCGGTATTGCGTCGTCATCTGGCGGGTCCGCTCGCGCTGGAACCCGAGCAGCCCTGCCAGGATTAAGATGGCGGTGTCAGTGAGATAATAATGCAGGGAAAAGAGATCGCCCTGCGCGGCGCGCCAGCTCGGGAAGGTCGCGTCAAGGAACAGACCCCAATGCAGGAAGCGCACGAAGAGGCCAAGCAAGGCCATGTAGGCGGGCAGCATCCACACCGGCTTCCACCCCCGCGCCAGCGCCCGCCCGGTCATGTAGGCGACGCCTCCGCCGAGCATCACGGTGATGAGCAGGAAGGCGAGCGGCGATTTTTCGATGAACAGCGACATGCCGACCCTCTCCCTCCCTTACCCTAACGCCCGCCTTCGAGATAGGCGGCCTTGATATCGTCCCGCGCCAGCAATTCGCGCCCGGTTCCCGTCATCGTGATGCGGCCGTTGACCATCACATAGGCCCGGTTCGCCAGCTTCAGGGCGTGATAGGCGTTCTGCTCGACGAGAAACACGGTGAGCCCGCGCTCCTCGTTCAGTTGCCGGATCACCCGGAAAATCTGCTGCACGATCATCGGTGCGAGGCCGAGCGAGGGTTCATCGAGCAACAAGAGCCGCGGGCGGCCCATGAGCGCGCGTGCGATCGCCAGCATCTGCTGCTCACCGCCCGATAGCGTGCCGCCGCGCTGCTTGCGGCGCTCCGAGAGCACGGGAAACAGTTTGAACACCATGGCCAGATCGGCCTCGAAGGTATCCTCCTTGGCGAGGATGGCACCCATCTGCAGGTTTTCGTAAACCGTCATGCGCGGGAAGATGCGGCGCCCCTCCGGCACATGGGCGATGGAGAGATGCATGATCTCGTGGGTCGGCAGATTGGTGATGTCGTGCCCCTCGAACAGGATGCGCCCGGCTCTCGCCCGCGGCTCGCCGCAGATGGTCATCATCAGCGTGGTCTTGCCGGCGCCGTTCGCCCCGATGAGGGTGACGATCTCGCCCCGGCCGACGGTGAGATCGACGCCGCGCAACGCCTGCACCTTGCCGTAGTACGTCTCCAGACCGGTGATGTGCAGCATGGGCGCGCTCACAGGTCGATCTCCGCTTCGGCCTCGGCGAGCTCCTCGTCCTCGACGCCGAGATAGGCCGCGATCACATGCGGGTCGTCGCGCACGAAGGCGGGCGTGCCGTCGGAGATTTTCCGCCCATAGTCGAGCACGACGATGTGGTCCGATATGCCCATCACCACGCCCATGTCGTGCTCGATGAGGAGGATAGAGAGGCCATGCTCCTCTTTCATCCACAGCAGCAGCTGGTTGAGATCGGCCGACTCGCGCGGGTTGAGGCCGGCGGCGGGCTCATCAAGGCAAAGGAGCACGGGGCGGGTGCACATGGCGCGGGCGATCTCGAGCCGGCGCTGGTCGCCGTAAGGGAGTTCGGCCGCCGCGTCGTCGGCGCGCTCGATGAGGCCGATGCGCTCCAGCCAGTAGCAGGCGAAGTCGATCGCCTCGGCCTGGGCGCGCTTGAAGCTTGCAAGGCCGAGCAGCCCTGCGATGGAGAGCGGCGAGATGCCGGTCAGCGCCCGGTGCTGGGCGACGAGCAGGTTTTCGAGCACCGTCATGCCGCCGAACAGGCGGATGTTCTGGAAGGTGCGGGCGACGCGCGCCTTGGCCGCGATCTGATGTCCCTCCATCCGTTCCAGGAGGAAGCTCTCCCCGCTGGCGTGGTTGAGGCGGATCATGCCCTCGGTCGGCTTGTAGAAGCCGGTGATGCAGTTGAACACCGTCGTCTTGCCGGCGCCGTTCGGGCCGATGATCGAGGTGATGTCGCCGCGCCTGGCGGTGAAGGAGAGCGAATCCACGGCGGTGAGGCCGCCGAAGCGCATGGTGAGGTGCTGCACGTCGAGAATGTCGGGCAGTGCCTCCCGCATCATCCGCGCCCCTCCTGCACGTTGGCGGCAGCAATTTGCTTGCTTTCCTTGAGGATGACGGAAGGCGTGCGGGTGGCGATCAGGCCGCGCGGGCGCCACGTCATGAGCGCCACCATGGAGCCGCCAAAGATCAGCATGCGGTATTCCTCGAGGTCGCGGAAGAATTCGGACGAGCCGATGAGCACGATGGAGGCGATGACCACGCCCATCTGGCTGCCGAGCCCGCCGAGCACCACGATGGCGAGCACCAGCGCCGATTCGTGGAAGGTGAACGATTCCGGGCTGATGAAGCCCTGGCGCGTGGCGAAGAACGAGCCGGCGAAGCCCGCGAAGGCCGCGCCGATGGCGAAGGCCGACAGTTTCGTTGTGACGATGTTGATGCCGAGCGAGCGGCAGGCGATCTCGTCCTCGCGCATCGCCTCCCAGGCGCGGCCGATGGGCAGCCGACGCAGGCGCATGGTCACGACATTGGTGAAGAGGGCCAGCGCGAGGATGACGTAGTAGAAAAAGATGATGCGATGGACGGAGCTGAACTCCAGGCCGAAGAGCGCGGCAAAGCCGGTCTCGCTGCGGTCAAACGGAATGCCGAAGAAATTCACCTGCGGGATGCGGTTGATGCCGTTCGGGCCGCCGGTCACGCTGTACCAGTTGATGAGCACGACGCGGATGATCTCGCCGAAGGCAAGCGTGACGATGGCGAGATAGTCGCCCCTCAGCCGCAGCACGGGGAAGCCGAGCAGGATGCCCCACAAGGCAGCGAAGATGCCCGCTAAGGGCAGGCACACCCAGAACGACCAGCCGAATTGCGTGGCGATGAGAGCGTAGGAATAGGCCCCCACGGCATAGAAGGCCACATAGCCGAGATCGAGCAATCCGGCGAGGCCGACAACCACGTTCAGCCCCCAGCCGAGCATGATGTAGGTGACGACCTGGATGGCCGTATCGACGGCATAGCGCTGCTGCGGCCCGGCCACGAGAATGGGCAGCAGGATCGCCACGATCAGCAGCCCCATGGCGAATTCCTTCATGAGGTCGCCGGTGATGGCCTGCCAGGTGAAGACGGCGCTTCGCTTTTCGCCCTCGGCCGCCGGGGCGATCGCCCTGACCGCGAGCCGCCCCAGCCGCGCAACCACCATGGCGGTGATCAGCACGAAGACACCCATGGCCAGAAGGCCGACAAGGCTGACCAGGGTGCGGATTGCGCCCCGCCACTCTGCGCCGGCGAGCGACGATAAGGCCTGCTCGACACCTGCGCGCGAGCCTTCGAGAAGAAAAAAAGCCGCTCCCACTATGTAGAGCGCGGCTGCAACGGCTTTCAGGACCGGCTTGAAATCCTCGAACGAGAGGCTCTTGCCGATGACGTCGGTGGGTGCGAGCCCACGCCACACGAAAACGTCGAGCAGGAAACGGCCCACAGCGACGGCGAGCGTGAGCGCGATGGCATCGCCCCAGCGCGTGGTGAGCACGAGCACGTTCTGCACGCTCTCGGTCTTGAAGCCGACCAGCGAGCCGAACAGGGCGAAGGCGATAAGGGCGGTGAGGATGGCGTCGCGCACGGCTTCGCCTAGGATGGACTGGGACGGCGTATCCGCCTTGCTGAGTTCTCCCGCTGCCGTCATCTAGACTTTCTCCACCTCGGGCTTGCCCAGCAGTCCGGATGGCATGAAGATGAGCACGATGGCGAGGATGGAGAACGCCGCGACGTCCTTGTATTCGGCGCTGAAATAGCCGGCCCAGAACACCTCGATCAGGCCGATGATGAGCCCGCCGAGCATGGCCCCCGGCAGCGAGCCGATGCCGCCGAGCACTGCGGCGGTGAAGGCCTTGATGCCGGCGATGAAGCCGATGAAGAAATCGATGACTCCGTAATAGAGCAGATACATGACGCCAGCGACGGCGGCGAGCGCCGCGCCCATCACGAAGGTGAGCGCAATGGTCCGGTTGACGTTGACGCCCGACAGCGACGCCATGATGCGGTCCTGCTCGCACGCGCGCTGCGCACGCCCCAGCGACGTGCGCGCAATGAGCAGGGAGAACATCGTCATCAGCACGAGAGTGATGAGGATAATGAGGATCTGTCCGTTGCTGATTTTGACAACGAAGCCGTCATTCTCGGCAAGGACATGGCCGCCCGTGACCAGCGGCGGCAGCGGCTTCACCCGGGCACTCTGGGTAAGCTGCACGAAATTCTGCAGCACGATCGACATGCCGATGGCGGTGATGAGCGGGGCAAGCCGGAACGAGGTGCGCAGCGGACGGTAGGCAATTCGCTCCAGCGCCCAGCCCCACATGGAGGTGAGCAGCATCGCCGTCAAGAGCGCCAGGATCAGCACGAGCGGGATCGCCGTGGCTCCGAGCGCCAGCAGACCGAGAATGACGATGAGACCGATGAACGCACCGATCATGAAAATGTCGCCATGGGCGAAGTTGATCATTCCGATGATGCCGTAAACCATGGTGTAGCCGATGGCTATCAGGCCATAGATCGACCCGAGCGTAACGCCGTTGATCAGTTGCTGCAGGAAATATTCCATCGGCTCGGAATGTCCTTTCGGCTGCCTGGAACCTGGATCCAGATCCTTGTTTTCAATTTTGTAGCAAAGCCTTCATATTGGCGACAATGACTATCTTGACATGAGACAGGGGGAAATGACCTGTGCAATGATAGGCGGTGGGGCTCGGATCAGCGTCGGGCGGGCAAAAAAAGCCGTGTCCTGTTCACGGCCGCGATGTCAAGGGTCGCGCTTCGGCCCGATCCGTGTTATTGTTGCTTGAAAATTAACAGCTATCGTTCGTAACGCTAAAGTCACAGCCACCGTTGTGCGAGGCGCACATCGGCTCAAGGCACCCAAGACCGGCGCCAAGCCGGCGGTGATCCTGGGGCATCGTCAAGGGAGAATGCGGCCATGACGGCAATCGTCTTCATTCTGGTTTGCATCGTTGCGGCGGGCGCCATCGCCATGCGGCGCATGCCGCTTGCGGCCTGGGCGGTGCTCGCCGCCATCATCACCCTGGCGATCCAGATGGGCGTGCCCGCGGGCCGTCTCGTCATGCCGCCGCTCGAGGGATTGACGCTGCTCGGATGGCTGCCCGCCGCCGCGCTCGGCCTTTTGTCGCTGCGCCCGGTGCGCCGCATGCTCGTCACCGGCCCCGCTTTCGGTTTGGTAAAGACAATCCTGCCGCCCGTTTCGGCCACCGAGCGGGAGGCGCTGGAGGCCGGAACTGTCGGCTTCGATGCGGAACTCTTCTCCGGCGATCCCGACTGGTCGAAACTGAAAGCGGTTGCCCCCATCACGCTCACTCAGGAAGAGCGCAACTTCCTCAATGGCCCGGTCGAGGAGCTGTGCCGGATGCTCGACGACTGGACGATTCGGCGCGAGCGGCGGGAGATCCCCGACGAAATCTGGACTTTCGTCACGCGGCACGGTTTCCTCGGCATGCTGATCTCCAAGGAGCATGGCGGGCTCGGCTTCTCGGCGCAGGCGCAGTCGCTCATCCTCGGCAAAATCTCTTCCCGCAATCCGGATGCCGTCACCATCGTCATGGTGCCCAACTCCCTTGGTCCGGGCGAACTGATCGAGAAATTCGGCACGCACGAACAGAAGGAGCATTTCCTGCCGAGGCTTGCGCGCGGCGAGGAGATCCCCTGTTTCGCGCTCACCAGCCCGTTCGCCGGGTCGGACGCCGCCTCGATGCGCGACATCGGCGTTGTCAAGCGCGGCATGCATGAGGGCCGCGAGGTCGTCGGCATCTCGCTGACCTGGGACAAGCGCTACATCACGCTCGCCCCCAAGGCGACGCTGCTGGGCCTTGCCTTCCGCCTGTTCGACCCCGAAAACCTGCTCGGCAAGGGCGAAGACGTCGGCATCACTCTCGCCCTCGTCCCCGCAAACCACCCCGGCGTCAACATCGGCCGTCGGCACCTGCCCTGCGGTAATGCCTTCCCCAACGGCCCGACCTGGGGCGAGAACGTGTTCATCCCCATCGACTGGATCATCGGCGGCGCCGATTACGCCGGCCAGGGCTGGCGGATGCTGATGAGCTGCCTCTCGGCCGGCCGGGCAATTTCGCTTCCCGCATCCTCCACCGCCGGGGCGAAGGCCATGCTGCGCGTCACCTCGGCCTATGCACGCATCCGCAAGCAGTTCGGCCTGCCCGTGGGCCGCATGGAGGGCATCGAGGAGCCGCTCGCCCGCATCGCCGAGCAGGCCTATGTGCTTGAAGCCGCGCGCTCGGTTACCGCCTCCATGGTGTCAGCCGGGGAGAAGCCCGCCGTCATCTCGGCTCTCATGAAATACCAATCGACCGAACGGCTGCGCCAATGCGTGAACGACGCCATGGATATCGCTGCGGGCAAGGCCATCTGCGACGGCCCGTCGAACTATCTGCAATCGGCCTATCAGATGGTGCCGGTCGGCATCACGGTGGAGGGGGCAAACATCCTCACCCGCAACCTCATCACCTTTGCGCAAGGGGCACTGCGCGCGCACCCGTGGCTGTTCAAGGAGGTCGAGGCGGTGCAGAACCCCGACCGCCGCGCCGGCTTCCGCGCCTTCGAGGCGGCGTTCGAGGGGCATGTGGCTTACGCACTCGCCAACGTCTTCGGCGCTGCCTTCCACAACCTGACGTTCGGCGCCTTCGCGAGCGCGCCCGGCGCCTCGCCCAACCGCCGCTGGTACAAACAACTCCACCGAGCCTCGAAGAATTTCGCGCTCGCCGCCGACATGACGGTGGCAACGCTCGGCGGCGGCCTCAAGGTGCGCCAGCGCACGACCGGCCGTCTGGCAGATGCGCTCAGCGAACTTTACCTACTCTCCTGCCTCTTGAAACGCTTCGAGGACGACAGCTGCCCGGCCAGCGACCAGCCCATCCTCGACTATGCCGCGCAGAACTGCCTTGCCCGCTTCTACGCCGCGCTTTCCAGCGCTATCGACAATCACCCGGTCGGCATGGTCAAGCCGCTGCTGCGCCTGTGCATCTTCCCGCTCGGCAACCGCTTCCGCGCCGCGCACGACCGCGATGCCAAGACCGTCGTCCGCCTGGTGCTTGAGCCGGGCGAGGTTCGCGACCGGCTTACCCGCGACATCTTCGTCTCGCATGACCCCAACGATGCAACCGGCGTTCTTGAAGCTGCCCTCGCCAAGGTGATCGAGAGCGAGCCGGCCGACCGCAAGCTGGAGAAAGCTATCCGCGAGGGCAAGGTGCGCCGTTTCCTCGGCCGCGACTGGTTCGCGGAAGCCGTCGAGAAGGGCGTGCTAACCGCCGATGAGGCAAGGCTCCTGCGCGAGACGGAAACGCTCGTCGCCAGGGTTATCGCCGTCGATCACTTCGACCCGGCCGAAATCGTGCCGCAGGCGGGCCTCGGCCATAATTCGCGCGCGGCCTTCCCTACCGAGCGCCAACGGGAGCCGCAGCCGGCCGAATCCGCCTTCGCCGCCGAATAGCAACAAGCCAGGGAGAACCGACATGACAGCCGACCTCGCGCTGAAACACTGGCGTTTCCACATCGACTTCGAAAACATCGCCTGGGCCGTGTTCGATCAGGTCGGGGAAAGCACGAACACCTTCGGCCAGGAAACCTTGACCGAGCTGGAGAAGATCATCACCGCAGCGGAAGAAGCCGCCAAGCGCGGCGAGGCGCGCGGCCTTGTGTTCATGTCGGCTAAGGAGAAGGGCTTCATCGCCGGCGCCGACATCCGCGAGTTCGAACACATGACCCGCGAGGCCGATGTCGAGCAGGTGGTAAAAAGCGTCGCCGCCATGTTCGACCGGGTGGAAAACCTCTCCATCCCGGTCATTGCCGCCATCCATGGCTATTGCCTCGGCGGCGGGCTGGAATTCGCCATGGCCTGCCATTACCGCATCGCCACCCGCGAGGATGGCACCCGCCTCGGCCTGCCTGAGGTGAAGCTCGGCATCATTCCCGGCCTGCACGGCACGGTGCGCTTCCTGAAGCTCGCCGGACCGATCGACGCCATGCCGGCGATGCTGGCGGGCCGCATGCTGCGCGCCTCGGCCGCCCGCGCCATCGGCCTTGTCGATCAGCTTGTGAGCACAAGGCACGAACTGCGCTGGGCCGCGCGCCGCGCCGTGCTGCAGAAGCGCAAGTCGAAAGGCGGCCCCGTGTGGTGGAAGCGCCAGCTCACGATCGGGCCTTTGCGCCGTTATCTCGCCAACAAGATGCGCGCCGAAACGGCTTCCAAGGTGCGCGAGGAGCACTATCCCGCGCCCTTCCGCCTCATCGACCTGTTCGAGAAGTTCGGCGGCGATCCGCAGCGCATGAAGGCGGCCGAGACGCGCACCTTCGCCCCGCTCATGGTCAGCGAGCAGTCGCGCAATCTGCGCCGCGTGTTCATGCTCTCCGAAATGCTCAAGAACCAGGCACCCAAAGGCGCCTTCAAGCCCTTGCGCGTGCATGTGATCGGCGCGGGCACCATGGGCGGCGACATTGCCGCGGTGTGCGTGGCCTCCGGCATGGAGGTCAGCCTCCAGGACACGAACCCCGAAGCGGTGCAGAAAGCGTTGCAGCGCGCCAGGGACTATTTCAAGAAACGCCTGCGCGGCAAGGCGGAGGTTGATATCGCCATGGCGCGGCTTCATGCCGATGTGGAAGGCCGCCATGTGCCGCGCGCCGATGTGGTGATCGAGGCGATCGTCGAGAAGCTCGACATCAAGCAGAAGCTGTTCCAGAGCCTCGAGCCGCGCTTGAAGGCTGGGGCCGTGCTGGCCACCAACACCTCCTCGCTGCCTATAGAGACCATTGCGCAACCGCTTCAGGATCCCGGCCGGCTCATCGGGCTGCATTTCTTCAATCCGGTTGCGCAGATGCCGCTCGTCGAGGTGATCAGGGGGCCGCAATCGCGCGAGGAGGAGATCGCCAAGGGCTGCGCCTTCGTCACCGCCATCGACAAGCTGCCGCTGGTGGTGAAATCCTGCCCGGGTTTCCTCGTCAACCGGGTGCTGGCGCCTTACATGTTCGATGCCATGCGCCGCTATCAGGACGGCACGCCCAAGGAGAAGATCGACGAGGCCGCGCTGAAGTTCGGAATGCCCATAGGGCCGATCGAACTCGCCGATGTGGTCGGCCTCGACGTGGCGAAGAACGTCGCCGAAGTGCTCGGCGGCGGCGTGCCGAAGGACAGCGAACTCGCCCGGCTGGTTGCGGCCGGCAAGCTCGGCAAGAAATCCGGCGAGGGTTTCTACACATGGGTCGAGGGCAAGGCGCAGAAGGGCGAGGCGAAATTCGACGACGCCGAACTCGAGGCGCTCGGGCGCGATCTCGTCAAGCCGCTGATCGACGAGTGCGAGAAGTGCCTTGCCGAAGGCATCGTGGAGAGCGCCGACCATGTCGATGCCGGCGTGATCTTCGGCACCGGCTTTGCGCCGTTCCGCGGTGGTCCGCTGCATTACCGCAAGTCGCAGCTCGCACCGGAAACCATGAGCCGGGCCGCCGCCTGAGCCACCACACAGGGAGGATGTCATGAACACCAATGGCTTGCGGCGCGTGGCCGTGATCGGCGGGATCAGAACCCCGTTCTGCCGCTCCAACACTGCCTATTCGGAACTGAGCAACCTCGATCTGATGACCGCCGCGCTGAACGGCCTCGTCGAGAAATTCAATCTCGAAGGCGAACTGATCGACGAGGTGGTGGGCGGGGCGGTGGTCAGCCACACCAAGGATTTTAATCTTGCGCGCGAGGCGGTGATCGGCACCAGACTGCACCCCTCCACCCCCGGCGTGACGCTCGCCCAGGCCTGCGGCACCAGCCTGCAATCCGCGCTCGGCTCCGCGGCGAAGATCGCGAGCGGACAGATCGAGTCCGCCATCTCGACCGGCTCCGACACCATCTCGGATGCGCCGGTCGTCTTCTCGCGCAAATTCTCCCACCGGCTCGCCGCCGTCTCGCGCGGCCGGAGCACCATGGAGAAGATGAAGATCTTCTTCAACGGCTTCTCCACCGGGGAACTTGCGCCCGTTGCGCCGAGCGTTGCCGAGCCGCGCACCGGCCTCTCCATGGGCCAGCACTGCGAGCTGATGGCGCAGGAGTTCCACATTCCGCGCGAGGAGCAGGACCGGCTCGCCTACGAAAGCCACAAGAAGGCGGCCGCGGCCTACAATTCCGGCTTCATGGACGACCTGCTGGTGCCGACGGCGGGCGTGTTCCGCGACAACAACCTGCGCGAGGACATCGACCTCTCGAAAATCGCCACGCTGAAAACCGCGTTCGAGAAATCGGCGCGCGGCACCCTGACCGCCGCCAACTCCACCCCGCTCACCGACGGCGCCGCAGCCGTCCTGCTCGCCTCGGAGGAGTGGGCGGCGGCGCGGGGCCTCACGCCGCAGGCCTATCTCACCTACGGCACGCATGCAGCAATCGACTTCGTGAACGGCAAGGGGCTGCTGATGGCGCCGACGATTGCCGTCTCGAAGCTGCTCGACCGGGCCGGGCTCACCTTGCAGGATTTCGACTTCTATGAAATCCACGAGGCCTTCGCCGCGCAGGTGCTCGCCACCCTCAAGGCCTGGGAGTCGCCGGACTATTGCCGCGAGGTCCTTGGCAAGGACCGCCCACTCGGCGCCATCGACCGCGCCAAGCTGAATGTGAAAGGCTCTTCCATCGCCTTCGGCCACCCGTTTGCGGCCACAGGCGCGCGCATCATCGCAACGCTGGCCAAGATCCTGGAGGAAAACGGCGGCGGGCGCGGGCTCATCTCCATCTGCACGGCGGGCGGCATGGGCGTTGCCGCGATTCTGGAGCGCCCGCGCGATGTGGTTCGCGAGACGCGCGCCGAGATGAACCAGCCGGTTTCGACGCCGGACGCCCAATCCTGGGGTGCCCCGGCCGGTTTCTAGAGCGGAACGGCAAACTTCGCAGCCAGTAGGGCTGTTTTGCACTCTTAAATAAAGAGAGCTCCTTTAGGGAGCGCTCTTTGCCTGCGGGCAAGCGGTCCGAACAGCGGGGCTAAGACGCGGAGCCTTTTTCGAGTTCCTGCCGCAGTTCCTTCTTGGAGAGCTTGCCGATCAGCGTTTTCGGCAGGGCATCGCGAAACTCGATTTCGGAGGGTATCTCGATGCGCGACAGTTTGGGCTCGAGAAAGGCGAGGATGTCGCGGCCCGTGGCGGTGTGCCCGGCGCGCAGCTTGATGTAGGCCTTGGGCGCCTCGCCGCGATACTGGTCGGGGATGCCGATCACCGTCACCTCTTCAACGGCTGGGTGCTCGTAGATCGCCTCCTCGATGCGACGGGGATAGACATTGTAGCCCGAGCACAGGATCAGGTCCTTGATGCGATCGACGATGTAAGTGAAACCGTCCGCATCCATATAGGCCACGTCGCCGGTGCGGAAGAAGCCGTCGATGAAGGCATCTGCCGTTTCCTGCGGGCGCATCCAGTAACCTTTCATCACCTGCGGGCCGGCGATGCAGATCTCGCCCTTCTCGCCGAGCGGGACCTCGCGTTCCGGCTCGCCCAGCGCCCGCAGCGACATCACCGTGTTCGGCACCGGCAGCCCTATGGAACCTTCCTTGACCGGGCCCTCGAGCGGGTTGATGTGGGTGACCGGCGAGGTTTCCGACAGCCCATAGCCTTCCACCAGCTTGCACCCGGAAATCTTCTCGAAACCGCGCTTGACCTCCAGCGGCAGCGGCGCGCCGCCCGAGATGCAATATTTCAGCGAAGACAGGTCATATTTCCCGATGCCGGGATAGTTCATCAGTGCGTTGAAGAGTGTGGGCACGCCGGCCATCACCGTCGGCCTGGCCTTGCTGATCAGCTTGAGGGCGGGCACCAGCTCGAACCGCGGCAGCATCACGAGTTTCGCGCCGATGCTGAGACCGTAATTCATGAGGCCGGTCATCGCGAAGACGTGGAAGAACGGGATCACGCACAGGAACGTCTCCTCTCCTTTCGCCGTCCCGGCGAACCAGGCGTCGATCTGCTGCACGTTGCAGGTAAGGTTGGCATGCGTGAGCATCGCGCCCTTGGGCGTGCCGGTCGTCCCGCCGGTATATTGCAGCACCGCCACGTCCTCGACGGCGAGCGCAGGCGCCGTAAAACGTCCGTCATTGGCCGTCACTTCCCTGTAGGTCGTGATCTTGGAACGGACCGGGGACCCTTGCCACTTCGCGACGTCCTTGCCTTTCAGCGCACTGAACAGCACCGATTTGACGCTCGGCAGCAGGTCCTTGAAGGGACACACGATCATGCGCGGCAGGACGCCCGACTTCGCCATCGCCTCGGCCTTGTCGAAGGTGACCTTCAGATCGAGCGTCACCATCATGGCGATGCGGCTGTCCTTCACCTGTCCGCTCAGTTCCTCGACCGTGTAAAGCGGGTTGAAGTTCACCACCGTGCCGCCCGCCTTCAGGATGGCGTAGTAAAAGATGATGTGCGGCGGGCAGTTCGGGAACAGCAGCCCGACGGTGATGCCGGGCCTGACGCCGAGCGCCTGCAGCCCCTTGGCCGCGCGATTGACCGCATCGCCCAGTTCGGCGTAAGTCATCGTCTTGCCGAGAAAGCTCGTCGCCGGCTTCGCACCATAAAGGGCAACGGAGCGGTCCAGGACGGCCGGCAGCAGCTCCGGCTTCAAGGGCAGATCCCATCGCGTCGTCTTCGGATAGGCTGCAAGCCAGGGGTAATCGTGGGGGCCTGCAGACGGCATCGCCTGCTCCGGCACGTAATTCGATGTATTTTGCTGGACGCTCATGGCCGCTCCCTAAATCGTTGTTTGTGGTTGCGTTTCCCTGTTGGCGGCTGTGTCCCGGTTTGCTCCGGCTTTGATGCGCCGCCCGTCATTGCATTTGCTGGTTAAGTTCTCAATATAGCATGATTAATGGCTTGAACGCATGGCAAAAGCGATTGCGGCAACGTTTGGCCAGCCGCTTGGTGCAAACACCTCCCAGCGGGCGATAACCCTGTGTGGCGAATGCTGTTCCTTTCTCGTCGAAACCCTAGACTTGGCCGTATTTTGCCTTTATCTGGAAAGCCTTGATGTGAACGCCGCGGGATGCATCGAGTGCGCCTGCATTGCCTGCACGCCCGTCATCCCAGCCGAGGCAAGGAGAAGACCATGGATGAGGTTGCCGACAAGATTGTCGCTATATTGAAGAAAACCATGAAAAACCCGCCGGAAACGATTCCGATGGACACCAAGCTGAGCGATCTCGAGATCGAATCGATCGACCTCGCCGTGATCGTTTTCGACATCGAGGACACATTCGGCATTCAGATCCCTTACAACGCAAATGAAGAAGTGCAGGACTTTGCCACCGTCGGCTCGGTGGTGGAGCGCGTCAAATCCATCATCGCCGAAAAGGGCAATACGGCCGGAGCGGCTGCGTGACCGAAGCCGGCCGGGCGGCCATCTCCTCGTCCCTCGCATGGGGTAAACCATCATGAGCAAGGCCAACGGCGCCCGGCGCGTCGTCGTCACCGGGCAGGGTGTCGTCTCCTCCATCGGCATCGGCGTGCCGGACTTCTGGGCCGCGGTGCGCCGCGGCGACAACGGCATCGGCACGATCACGCTCTTTCCCCACGGCGATCTCTACATTACAATAGCAGGTGAGGTGAAAGGTTTCGACCCGCAACAGCGCTGCCCCTCCAAACCGTTCCTGCTGGCCGACCGCTATTCCCAGTTCGCGGGTAGCGCCGCCATTGAGGCGATGACGCAGGCCGGCATCACCGGCAAGGTCGAGGACGGTTTCCGCGCCGCATCCATCATCGGCTCGGGGATCGGCGGCCTCACCACCATTGAACTGGGCTACGACGATCTCTTCATCAAACAGAAGAAGGCGACTCATCCGCTGACGCTCCTGCGCAGCATCGCCTCCTCCGCTGCGGCCCATGTCAGCATCGAATATGGCATCAAAGGCCCGTGCTTCGGAACGGTGAGCGCCTGCTCAACGGCGGCCCATGCCATCGGCCTGACCTACCAGATGATCCGCTCCGGCATGATCGATCTTGGCGTCGCCGGCGCCTCTGAGGCTTGCATCACTTTCGGCTCGATGCGCTCGTGGCAGGCGATGCGCGTGCTCTCGCCGGAGGGCTGCTTTCCTTTCGCCAAGCGCCGCAACGGCACCGTGCTGGCCGAGGGCGCGGGCATCCTCGTGCTGGAGGACCTGGAGCACGCCCGCGCGCGCGGCGCCCGCATCCTCGCCGAAGTGAAGGGCTTTGGCATGACGTCGGATGCAGCCGACATGGTCAATCCGTCCATCGAAGGGCCGTCAGTTGCCATGCAGATGGCGCTCGACGATGCCGGGCTATCCCCCGACGACATCGACTACATCAACGCGCATGGCACGGCGACCACGATCAACGACATCAACGAAACCCGCGCCATCCGGCAGGTGTTCGGCAACGCCGCCAACAAGGTGTGCGTTTCCTCCACAAAATCCATGCACGGCCACTGCCTCGGCGCAGGCGGCGGCGTCGAGGCGGTTGCCTCCATCATGGCCATCAACGACAATTTCGTGCCGGCAACCATCGGCTTCGACGAACCGGGCGCGGAGTGCGATCTGGACTATGTGCCGAATGTGGGCCGCGCGCGGGAGGTGAACTACGTCATGTCGAATTCCTTCGCTTTCGGCGGACTGAATGCGGTGCTTGTGTTCGGCCCGGCACCGGACTGAGTGAGGGAGGGGACTCGCCGATGCAGCGCCAGATTTCGATCAAGGCCGGGCCGGTGACGCTCCGCGTCGAACTGTTCGATACGCCCACGGCGGATGCCATCTGGAACGCCCTGCCGTTTTCCTCGCGCGCCCAGACCTGGGGCGAGGAGGTGTATTTCGAAACGCCGCTCACCATCCCGCTCGAACCGGGGGCGCGCGACGTGGTCACCCCCGGCGAGATCGCCTATTGGTGCACGGGCGAATGCATCGCCATCGGCTACGGCCGCACGCCCATCAGCCGCGGCGATGAAACCCGGCTCGCCAACCCCTGCAACATTTTCGGCCGCGCCCTCGACGACGTGAAACAGCTCAGCGCCGTGCGTTCGGGCGCGCCCGTCACCGTGACGCGCGCCGATTAGATCAGTTCGGCCGCGCGGAATGACAGGTAACCGTCGCGGCCGAAGATGATGTGATCGTGCACGGTGATGTTGAGCTTGGCCGCCGCCTCCACGATCTCCTTGGTCATTTCGATGTCGGCCCGCGAGGGTGTGGCATCGCCCGAGGGATGATTGTGGGTAAGGATGATCGCGGTTGCCGACAGATCGAGCGCCCGCTTGATGACTTCGCGCACATAGACGGGCACGTGATCGACCGTGCCGCGCCCCTGCACCTCATCCGCGATGAGCCGGTTGCGCCGGTCGAGAAAGAGGATGCGGAACTGCTCCTTCGTCTCGAACGCCATCACCGCGCGGCAATAATCCAGCACTTGGTTCCAGGTCGAGAGGATCGGCCGCTTCATCACCTGCCCCCTGGCCATGCGCTGGGCCGCGGCCTGCACCAGCTTGATCTCGAAGGCGATGGCGGGCCCGACGCCAGGCACTTCGCACAGCCGCTCCTCCGGCGCGCTCACCGCCTCCGCGAAGGATCCGAATTTGGCGATGATGGCCTTGGCGAGCGGTTTGCAGTCTCGCCTTGGGATGACGCGGAACAGGATCAGCTCCATCAGCTCATAGTCGTGCAGGGAATCCGGCCCCGCCTCTCGGAAGCGAGCGCGCAGGCGCGCCCTGTGGCCCAAATAATGCGGCGTGGTCTGCTGCGGCGGCTCGCTCGCCGCATGATACGGATTGACGCCTGCCTCGCGCTCGAGTTGCTCGAGTTCATACACCGGACTGTCTTCGAAACTGCGCCCCATGGCATTACTCATTATTTTACTCGTTATTTTTGTGTTTGATGCAGAGAGACGGAAAGACGCACTCTCTTATATGCATATTCTAAGATACAATTCTCATGTTCAAGATATATTTGATAAAATTTTTTAGATCGTCATACGGGATAGGGCGGCTTGTGCCAGCCTTTCGGGCTGAGCGTGAAAATCTCATGCCCCGTTTCGGTGATGCCGATGCTGTGCTCGAACTGCGCCGAGAGCGACTTGTCGCGCGTGACCGCTGTCCAGCCGTCCGAGAGCAACTTCACATGCGGCTTGCCGAGATTGATCATAGGCTCGACGGTGAAGATCATGCCCGGAGCAAGTTTGAGGCCCTCTGAAGGCTCGCCGTAATGCAGGATATTGGGCTTGTCGTGGAAGACGAGCCCAAGGCCATGGCCGCAGAAATCGCGCACCACGCTGCACCGCTCGCTCTCCGCGTAAACCTGGATGGCGGCGCCGATATCCCCGGTGGTGGCGCCGGGCCGGGCTTCGGCGATGCCGACCATCATCGCCTGGTGCGTCACCTCGATCAGCCGCTCCGCCTTGCGAGAAATCTTGCCAACCGGATACATGCGGCTGGTGTCGCCGTGCCAGCCATCCACGATCACCGTCACGTCGATGTTGAGGATATCGCCCTCCTTCAGCACACGCGGCCCGGGGATGCCGTGGCACACAACGTGGTTGAGCGAGGTGCAGATGAATTTCCTGTAGCCGCGGTAATTGAGCGTCGCCGGCAGCGCGCCGTGGTCAAGCACGTAGGACAGCATGATGTCGTCGAGGCGCTGCGTGGTGACGCCGGGCTTGACATGCTCGGTAATCATGTCGAGCGCGCTCGCCGCCAGTTGCCCGGCCTTGCGCATCCCCGCAAACGCTTCAGGGCCGTAGATCTTCACCTTGCTGTCGGCGCCACGCAAGGTGCGCCCGTCGAATAGGGTCATTGCATCCGCCTCGTTCGGATTGTCTTCCTTGCTATCCCGGATAGTCAAGGTAAGAGAATGGGTATGCTTTGCTCAACGTCAATCGCAAGCGGTGTGACACGGCAGCGATAACACACCGCCTCCACGCCAGCATCGACCGCCTCGCGGAAGGCGCGCGCATAGGCCGGGTCGAGATCGCCGGCAAGCCGGAACGCCTCGGCATCGCCGCGCTGGACGCAGAACACCATCATGGCGCGGTGGCCGGCTGCAACCATGGCGGCCAATTCGCGCAGATGCTTGGCGCCGCGTGCCGTGACGCAATCGGGAAACTCGGCAAGCCCCGGCTCGCGCACAAGATGCACGTTCTTCACCTCGACATAGCACTGCGGCCTGCCCTCGGCGCTCAGCAGCATGTCGATGCGGCTCGACGCGCCGTAGCGAACCTCGCGCCGCAAGGACGCATACCCTGCCAGTTCGGCAAGTCTGCCGCCGATGATGGCCTCCTCGACGAGACGGTTGGGAAGCCCGGTGTTGATCCCCGTCGGCACCGCTCTCTCGGCGCTCCTTGCCTCGACGATCTCAAGCGTGTGCGCGTGCTTGCGGTTGCGCGAGGGCGAGCAGGAAAGCCACACGGCAAGGCCCGGTTCGGCCAGCCCCATCATCGAGCCCGGGTTGGGGCAATGCGCCGTCACGCGCCCTTCGCCCGGCACCTCGACATCGGCCAGAAAGCGCTTGTATCGCCTCAGCAGCGAGCCGCGTATAAGAGGACTGGGAAACGTGACCATTGACTTGACAGCAGGCGAGGGCTTGGAGGGACCATGACGACGGGCGGCGAGGGCATCGTAACGGCTGCGGTTCTTGTCATTGGCGATGAAATTCTGTCGGGCCGCACCAAGGACAAGAACATCGGTGCGATTGCCGATCATCTCACAGCCATCGGCATCCGGCTGAGGGAGGTTCGCATCGTCGGCGATGACGAGCCCATGATTATAGAGGCAATCCGAGCCTTGCGCGAGCGTTACGATTATCTGTTCACCACCGGCGGCATCGGGCCCACGCATGACGACATCACCGCCGACTGTGTCGCCAAGGCGCTCGGCGTGCCGATCGGCCTGGACGAGCGAGCCGTTGCCATCCTGAAAGAGCGCTACACGCCCGAAGAGCTGACCCCCGCCCGTTTGCGCATGGCGCGCATTCCCGAAGGCGCAGCGCTTATCCGCAACGACGTTTCGAAAGCCCCGGGGTTCATGATCGGCAATGTGATTGTCATGGCGGGTGTGCCGGCCATCATGCGGTCGATGCTCGAAAACGTCACGCCCATGCTGCGAACCGGGCGGAAGGTGGTTTCCAGAACCATCCGCGTCAACGAGCCCGAAGGCAAGATCGCAGACATTCTTGGGGAGGTTCAGCGGCAATTCCCGTCCGTTGCCATGGGCAGCTATCCGTTCTTCGAGGAACGATACGGAACCAATCTGGTGTTGCGCTCAACCGAGACGGACACGCTCGATAGCGCATGTGATGCCTTGCTGGATGCGCTGCGCGCAGAGGGCATGGCGCTCGGCTGACAGACCGGACCAGCTGGGGGCCCGCTCGCATCAGCAAACGCCCGCAGCACCGGCTTTGCCGGCCTCGGCATCCGTTTCCGGAGCGATCATGTCCGCAAGCGAGAGCATGAGCGTGCCGTCTCCTTCGCCCTGTGTCATCATCTCGGCCATCATCTCAGGCGTCTCCATGCCTTCATAAAGGCCGTAGCGGCGGTCGAGAGCCGCGAGCATTGCCTCGGCTGCGGCAAGCAGATCGGTGATCGCGACCTTGCCCGCCACGATATAGGCCAGAGAGACCTCGCCATCGCCCGCGCCGCCGCTGTCGGCCTCGCGAAGGCGATCCGCGACGAAGCGCCTGGTCAGCCGTCCGCCGTTGAAATCGGATTGCACGTTCGGCATGTAGGCCTGCTTGAGGTCCTCGCAATAGACCGTGCCGAGCAGAAAGATGTTGATCTCCGGCTTGAAGTCCGGATCCACGCGCTTGAGGAGTTTAGCCCATTCGCGTGCGCGGCTGAGACGGGCGATCAGCAGCGCCTCGCGGCAACGGATACGGTCCATGTGCTGCCGGTGGCGTTCGAGTTTGGCGAAAACCTCCGCCGCGCTGGCATCGCTGCCCGTCGGTGGCATTCGCACGCCGGTCTCCACGAGGTCCCTGCCGTCTGAAAGCACGCCCCGGAGCGTGTCGCTCAGCAAGAACACGACCGACAGCAACTTCTCGTTGTCAATTATCGATGTCATCCACATGGATGTTCCGGCCCTTGCCGGGCCGCTCCCTGCCAGGTTGCACGCGCAACTCCCGAGGACCATTGGGACGCATTCAACGCAGCACCAGGGCGCGGCCCGAGACCATCTCAGACGCAAGACTTAAGAGCACCCGCTGGTCGATCCGCACGTGTCGCATTTGAGACACGTGCCGTTCCTAACCAGCGTGAAATTCCCGCAAGTGCCGCAGGCCTCACCTTCGTAGCCCTTGACGCGGGCTTCGGCGATGCGCTCGGCATTGCTACGCACAACATTGGATGAGGCGACCGACAAACTGACTTTCGCGGATCGCATATGAACCGGCACCACATTTGTCTGTGGCGCCAGCGACAGGGCCAGATTGCCCCGTTCGGCGGCAACCGGCTCGTGCGGCAAATTGATTCGCTCATCAATACTATCGGTCGGGACCATGACGAGATTGTGGTGAAGTACGCCGCGCGTGAGCCCCCGGCTGACGAATTTCTCCGCGGGCAGGGTAAGCTGGAGCTGGCTCGGGTCGTAATCGCCGCCAAGCGCGGTGTTGCTGAGATCGCCCGGCTCGGCATGAGCGAGATCGTGCCGGCCCAGATAGGACACGGCCAGCTCTCGGAAGATGTAGTCGAGGATCGAGGTCGCATTCTTGATGCTGTCATTGCCCTGCACCACGCCCGCCGGCTCGAACCGGGTGAAGGTGAAGGCATCGACATACTCCTCGAGCGGCACGCCATATTGCAAGCCGAGGCTGATGGCGATGGCGAAATTGTTCATCAGGCTGCGGAAGGCGGCGCCCTCCTTGTGCATGTCGATGAAGATCTCGCCGAGCCGGCCGTCCTCGTATTCGCCCGTGCGGAGATAAACCTTGTGCCCGCCCACTGTTGCCTTCTGGGTGTAGCCCTTGCGGCGGCCGGGCAGCTTCTCCCGCTCGGCCTTGAGACGCACCCGCTCCACGATGCGCTCGACGATGCGTTCCGCCACAACCGCCGCGCGCTTGTGCGCCGGCTTTTCGGCAAGCGTTTCGGCATCCCCGTCCTCCTCTTCGCTAGCCTCAAGCAGCTGCGCGGAGAGCGGCTGCGAGAGTTTGGAGCCATCGCGATAGAGCGCATTCGCCTTGAGACCCAGCTTCCACGACAGCATATAGGCCGCTTTGCAGTCCTCGATGGTGGCGTCGTTGGGCATGTTGATCGTCTTCGAGATGGCGCCCGAGATGAAAGGCTGCGCCGCGGCCAGCATGCGGATGTGGCTCTCCGCCGATAGGAAGCGCTTGCCCTTGCGCCCGCACGGATTGGCGCAGTCGAACACGGGCAGGTGCTCCGGCTTCAGGCCCGGCGCGCCTTCGAGCGTCATCGCCCCGCAGACATATTCGTTTGCTGCCTCGATCTCTGCCTTGCTGAAGCCGAGCGCCGCCAGCAGGTCGAAATTCGGCTCGTCCAGCCTTCCGGGGGCAATTTTCAGCGTGTCGCGGCAGAAATCCCCGCCCAGCGTCCATTTGTTGAACACGAACTTGATGTCGAAGGCGCTGCCGAGCGCGGCTTCGACCGCGGCAAGCTTCTCCTGCGTGAAGCCCTTGGCCGCAAGGCTTGCCGGGTTGATGGCCGGCGCGCCTTCCAGCGTGCCCCTGCCCACGGCATAGCCCACGATCGCCTTGATCTCTGCCTCGGAATATCCCAGCGTCTTCAAGGCATCCGGCACCGAGCGGTTGATGATCTTGAAATAGCCCCCGCCGGCGAGCTTCTTGAATTTCACCAGCGCAAAATCCGGCTCGATGCCCGTTGTGTCGCAATCCATGACGAGGCCGATGGTGCCTGTGGGCGCGATGACCGTGGTCTGGGCGTTGCGGAAGCCGTGACTCTCGCCGAGTGCCAGCGCTTCGTCCCAGGCCGCGCGCGCCGCTGCAACGAGGTCGGCCTGCGGGCAGTCCTTCTCCTCCAGCGGCACCGGAGGCGTTGACAGCTTTTCATAGCCGGTCTTGAAGCCGTAAGCCGCCGCGCGGTGGTTGCGCATGACGCGCAGCATGTGCTCCCGATTGGCGGCATAGCCCTTGAACGCGCCGAGCTCGATCGCCATTTCGGCCGAGGTCGCATAGCTCACCCCTGTCATCAGCGCGCTGATGGCAGCCGTCAGGGCGCGGCCCTGTGGCGAGTCGTAAGGCAGGCCGGAGGCCATCAGCAGCCCGCCGATATTGGCGAAGCCGAGCCCCAGCGTGCGGAACTCATAGGAGAGCTGCGCGATCTCCCTGGAGGGGAATTGTGCCATCGTCACCGAGATTTCGAGCACGATGGTCCACAGCCGCACCGCATGGGCGAAGCTGTCTTCATCGAACAGCCGATCCTGCGCGCGGAACGTCATCAGGTTGAGGGATGCGAGATTGCACGCCGTATCATCGAGGAACATGTATTCCGAGCACGGATTTGAGGCGCGGATCTCGCCGGAGGCCGGACAGGTGTGCCAGTCGTTGATGGTGGTGTGGAACTGGATGCCCGGGTCGGCCGAGGCCCACGCCGCCTCGCCGATCTTCTCCCAGAGATCGCGCGCCTTGACCGTCTTGACGACCTTGCCGGTGATGCGGGCCTTGAGCGCCCAGTCGCCATCCGCTTCCACCGCGCGCAGAAACTCATCCGTCACGCGCACCGTGTTGTTGGAATTCTGGCCGGAGACGGTGCGGTATGCCTCTCCCTCCCAGTCCGTGTCGAAGACGGGGAACTCGATCGAGCTGAAACCCTGCCGCGCGAACTGGATCACGCGCTGGATGTAATTGTCAGGAATCTGCGCGGCGCGCGCGGCGCGGATCTCGCGCTTCAGCGCCGGGTTGCGGGCGGGATCGAAACAGGTCTCGCCCTCCGCCTCGCAATTCACGCATGCCTTCATGATGGCGGAAAGATGCTTCGCGCACAGCTTCGAGCCGGCGACCAGCGACGCCACCTTCTGCTCCTCGATCACCTTCCAGTCGATGAACTCCTCGATGTCGGGATGATCCGCATCGACGATCACCATCTTGGCCGCGCGCCGTGTGGTGCCGCCGGACTTGATCGCGCCCGCCGCGCGGTCGCCGATCTTGAGGAAGCTCATCAGGCCGGAGGATTTGCCGCCGCCCGAGAGCCGTTCGCCCTCGCCGCGCAGCTTGGAGAAGTTCGAGCCGGTGCCGGAGCCGTATTTGAACAGGCGCGCCTCGCGCACCCACAGGTCCATGATGCCGTTCTCGTTGACGAGATCGTCCTCGACCGACTGGATGAAGCAGGCGTGCGGCTGCGGGTGCTCATAGGCCGATGTGGCGCGCACCAGCTCGCCGGTTTCGAAATCGACGTAATAGTGCCCCTGGCTCGGGCCGTCGATGCCGTAGGCCCAGTGCAGGCCGGTGTTGAACCATTGCGGGCTGTTCGGCGCCGCCATCTGCATGGCGAGCATGTAGCAAAGCTCGTCGTGGAAGGCGCGGGCATCCGCCTCGCTCGTGAAGTAGCCGCCTTTCCAGCCCCAGTAGGTCCACGTGCCGGCAAGCCGGTCGAACACCTGCCGGGCATCGGTTTCAGGGCCAAAACGCTCGGCCTCGGGCAGTTCGGCGAGCGCGGCCTTGTCGGGAACCGAGCGCCACAGCCACGAGGGAATGGAGGTCTCCTCCACCTTCTTGAGCCGCGCCGGAACGCCGGCCTTGCGGAAATATTTCTGGGCCAGAATGTCGGCGGCCACCTGGCTCCAATGCGCCGGCACCGCGAAGTTTTCGAGCCGGAAGACGATCGAACCATCCGGGTTGCGGATTTCCGACGTTGCGTTCCGGAACTCGATGGTTGCGTAGGGAGACTGCCCGTCCTGGGTGTAACGCCGCTTGATCCGCATGGTTCTGGCCTCTTGCTCTTATCGGTTTCCTGGGGACGAAAAGCGCGCAGGCTGCCGCAAGCGCCGCATCGCTTCTCCTGAAAAAAGACGCAAACACGACGCGCAACTGGTATGAACGCAGAACTGATATGAGAATGACTGGGGAGCGCAGACGGAACGCGGCTTGAAGCCATGTCTGCAAGGTCATGATGTCCGATTCGTTAAATTCTAGCTATAGCGGCACATCGCAGAACGATCATCAAGATCTAGTGTGTCTTCGCCGTCACGTTTGCCGCCGACGAACGAGAAGAGGTTAAGCGAGTCGCGCTGGCTGAGCGGTAGCTTGTTCGCCTCATGCCCAACATTCGGCCGCGCTGTGGAAAACCGGCCGCTAGAGCCGCACTGGACAGCGGCGAGCGCCTCGCTTAACGTTCGTTGCAACAATCCGGGGATGTGCGATGGGTCTTTTCAGCGATCTCTTCACCTGGTGGAACGGGGCGACGCTCTCCACCAAGCTTTATACCAGGCGCAACGGCCGCTTCGTCGGTGAGGACGCTTTCGGCAACAAATATTACGAAGACCGCAAGGGCGGCAGCGGTCCCGCCGGACGGCCACGCCGCTGGGTGATCTATAACGGCGTGGCGGAAGCGTCGAAGGTGCCTGCCGAATGGCACGGCTGGCTGCATTACACCGTGGATACGCCGCCGACCGAAGAGGATTATCAGGCCAAGCCCTGGCAGAAGCCCCATGTGGAGAACCTGACCGGCACGCCCTATGCTTACCGGCCGCCGGGGAGCACGCTGAAGATTTCCCGCCAGAACAAGCCCACACCGGCCGATTATCAGCCTTGGAAAGCGGAATGAGCGGCGCAGCCGGCACCATGCCCTGTGCCTGCCGGGGATAGACGTGGACATCGTATGGCTATGATGGGCACGCCCGCACCGTCTTGGAGCTTCTTCGGCTGGCACCACATCTTCATCATGGCAAGGCTTGACCTGACCGAAACTCGCCGTAAAGTCATGACACCCAATTTCGGCGGGAAAAAAGCAGTGTCCGGTATGGTGCAAAGGCTCATCCTCATCGGAGGTATCGCATGGCTTGCAGCGATTTCGGCCGCGAGCGCCCAGAAGATCGAGAACGAAATCGCCGTCTTCGCCGCGCTCGACAAGGTGACGGCCCGCGTCTCCCCGCTTGAGATCCCCATCAACCAGACGGCCACCTTCGGCGCGCTCAAAATCACGCCGCGCGTCTGCTACACGCGCCCGCCCACAGAGCCGCCGAAAACCACATCCTTCGTGCAGATCGACGAGGTTCAGCTGAACGGCACTGAACGCCGCATCTTTTCGGGGTGGATGTTCGCGCAGAGCCCGGGCCTCTATGCGGTGGAACACCCGACCTTCGATGTCTGGCTGACCAACTGCAAGACCTCGCGGCCCGAAACGGTGCGCGGCAGGCAGCCGAAATTGCCGCGCCCGTGAAGCGCGGCTTCAAGCTTGCGATGAAAGTGCTCGCGGCTGATCTCGATGGCGCCGAAGCGGCGCAGGTGTTCCGTGACGAATTGCGTATCGAGCAGGACGAACCCGCCGGCAATGAGGCGCGCCGCGAGATGGATGAGCGCCACTTTGCTGGCGTCGGTCACATAGGAGAACATGCTCTCGCCGAAGAACGCGCGGCCGAGGGAGACGCCGTAAAGTCCGCCCACCAGCTGCCCGTCGCGCCAGGTCTCGACCGTGTGGCAGTAGCCCATGGCGAACAGCTCGCCATAGAGTTCGCGGATGCGCTTGTTGATCCAGGTGCTGCGGCGGCCGGCACGGCTTGCGGCGCAGCCCGCGATGACGCCTTCGAAATCGCTGTCGGTGCGCACCTCGAACACATCCTGCCGGATGGTGCGGGCCAGGCGCTTCGGCACATGGACGCCGTCGAGGGGAAGGATGCCGCGGCGTTCCGGCTCGATCCAGTAGAGAGTGGTGTCTTCCGCGCTCTCCGCCATCGGGAAGATGCCGCAGGAATAGGCCTTCAGCAGCACCTGAGGGGTGATCTCGACGGAAAGCTGTGACGGTGAGCCCATGGCCCCTCATGCTCGCTGATGCGGTTCGCGGGCAGGCACGAACTTATCAGATGGTATGAAGGCGAGCCGGCTTTGGCAACGGCGAAAGGCGCACATCCGGTCAGCGGTTCTGCAGGTATTTTTCCAGCCAGTGGATGTCGTAGAGGCCATCGACGATGTCGGGCTCCTGGATCAGGGCGTTGAACAGCGGGATGGTCGTCTCAATGCCGTCGATCACGAATTCGCCGAGCGCACGCCGCAGCCGCATCAGGCATTCGTTGCGGTTCTTGCCGTGCACGATGAGCTTGCCGATCAGGCTGTCGTAATAGGCGGGGATGGTGTAGCCGGCGTAGACGCCCGAATCGACGCGCACGCCCAATCCGCCCGGCGGGTGCCAATAGGTGATCTTGCCCGGTGAGGGGCGGAAGGTGCGCGGGTTTTCCGCGTTGATGCGGCACTCGATGGCGTGGCCGTTGAAGCGCAGATCCTCCTGGGTGAAGCTGAGCGAACCGCCCGAGGCAATGCGGATCTGCTCGATGACGAGGTCGATGCCGGTGATCATCTCCGTCACCGGGTGTTCCACCTGCAGGCGCGTGTTCATCTCGATGAAGTAGAACTGGCCGTCTTCATAGAGGAACTCGACCGTGCCGACGCCGCGATAGCCCAGCTCGCCGATGGCCTTGGCGACGGTTGCGCCGATTTCGTCGCGCTGGCTGGCGTTCAGCGCAGGCGAAGGCGCTTCCTCCCAGATCTTCTGGTGGCGGCGCTGCAACGAACAGTCGCGTTCGCCGATGTGAACGGCATTGCCGCGGCCGTCGCCGATCACCTGGATCTCGATGTGGCGCGGGTGGGTGAGATACTTCTCCATGTAGAGGCTGTCATCGCCAAACGCGGCTTTCGCCTCGGCGCGGGCGGTGGCCAGCGCGATCGGCAGGTCCGCCTCGGTGCGGGCAACCTTCATGCCACGCCCGCCGCCTCCGGCCGCCGCTTTTATCAGCACGGGATAGCCGATGTCGCGGGCGATGCGTCGGGCATCGGCGTCGTTGGTCACCGCTCCCTCCGAGCCCGGCACGACGGGGATGCCGAGCCGCTTCGCCGTCTCCTTGGCCATGATCTTGTCGCCCATGATGCGGATGTGTTCCGACGTCGGGCCGATGAAGCAGATGTCGTGATCCTCGAGAATCTCGGCGAAACGGGCGTTCTCGGACAGGAAGCCATAGCCGGGATGAACGGCATCCGCTCCCGTGATCTCGCAGGCGGCGAGCAGCGCGGGAATGTTGAGATAGCTGTCGCGCGCGGGCGGAGGGCCGATGCATACGCTTTCATCCGCGAGGCGCACATGCATGGCATCCGCGTCGGCGGTGGAGTGAACGGCGACTGTGGCAATGCCCAGTTCCTTGCAGGCACGCTCGATGCGCAGCGCGATTTCGCCGCGGTTTGCTATCAGGATCTTGTCGAACATGGGGGCTGCCGGCTCATTCGATGATCATCAGCGGCTCGCCATATTCGACCGGCTGGCCGTTCTCGACAAGAATGGCTGTCACCTTGCCGGCACGCGGGGCGGGGATCTGGTTCATGGTCTTCATGGCCTCGACGATCAGCAGCGTCTGGCCTTCCTTCACGATGCTGCCCACCTCGACGAAGGGCGGCGCCCCCGGTTCGGGTGCGCGGTAGGCGGTGCCGACCATGGGCGAGGTGACGGTGCCGGGGTGCTTTTCCGGCGCGAGCGGCGCCGCCTGCCCCGATACCGCTGGTGCAGGCTGCTGTGCGGCATGCATGAGCGGCGCGGCTGCCGAGACGGTGAGCGTGCGGGCGATGCGGATGCGGATGCCTTTCTGCTCGATCTCGATTTCGCTCAGCTTGATCTCGTCCAGGAGGCTTGCCAGGCCGCGGATCAGATCCTCGTCGATCGCTTCGTGCTTTTTCTTGTCGGTCATGACCTGTCCTGGAATATGCTCGAGGTGCGTGTCATTGGTGGACTGAGCCGGTGGCAAGGTGGGCGGCAAGGGCCTCGATCGCCAGTTCGTAACCTTTCGGACCGAAGCCGCAGATCACGCCCAACGCGGCTTTCGAGATGTAAGACCTCTGCCTGAAATCCTCCCGCTTATAGATGTTCGAGAGGTGAACTTCAATGCATGCAATGGCCAGAGTTAACAGGGCGTCGTGCAGCGCGATGGAGGTGTGGGTGTATGCACCGGCGTTGAGGATGAGCCCGGCGGCGGTATCTCGGGCCTCCTGCACCCAATCGACCAGCACGCCCTCATGATTGGTCTGGCGGAAATCGATGCTGTGGCCGAGGCTCTCGGCCTTTTCGCGCGCCCGGCGTTCAATGTCGGCGAGGGTTTCCCGTCCGTAGATATCAGGTTCCCGGGTTCCCAGCAGATTCAGGTTGGGGCCATTCAGGATGAGGAGCGGACGGTGCGGCATATGACGACTGGCCGGAAGATTGAGGGACACAGATCAGCAGCAACAGGAAAATTCAGCGCCAACTGCATGTCGCCTCTTAGCAGGTGTCCGGCCGTTTTGCAAAAGCCCGCTTGTGGAAGAATGCCGAGAGACCCCCGTCAGGACGGATTTTTCCTGCCGTTGGCGCAGATGCTGCAACCGTTCTTCTCGGTGTCCTCAACCGCGCGGACAAGATCTTCGGCAAGCGATCCGAGTACGACCTTGTCGCCGACGAAGAAAGCGGGGGTCGAATCGACGCCGAGCACTTCGGCGAGCTGGAGATGCTCGCGAATGACGCCCTCCACTTCGGGCGAGTTCATGTCCTTCTTCAGTTTGTCAAGGTCAAGGCCGATCTCCTTGGCGACGCGGAGCGCGTCGGCTTCCGCGATCCGCCCCTTCTGGGCGTTGAGCGCAGCGTGATACTCGAAATACTTGCCCTGCCTGGCGGAGGCGATCGACGCCTTGATGACCTCGGGCTCGGAGAAGAACGGCACGTCGATGAACACGAAGCGGACGTTCTTTTCCTTCAGAAGCTTCTGCACTGTGGAAAACGCGGTGCGGCAGTGCGGGCAGTTGTAATCGAAGAATTCGACGACTGTCACCTCGCCCTTGCCCGCGCTGTAATCCGATGCGCTGGAATAGAGTTCCTTCAGTACGGGCTTGCGCCGCTCGGCCACCTGCGCTTCGATCTTCTTGCGAAGCTCGTTTTGCACGTCGATGAGGATGTCCGGATTCTTAAGCAGATAGTTGCGGACAATCTCTTCGATGGCTTTGGTCTGGGACGCATCGAAAGCGGGAGCCTGCTGGGCAAGCACAGAAGTCGGCATCAAGAGACAAAAGCCGACGGCGGCGGCCTTGATGTGGTTCAGCATAGAATGATGGCTCCTTTTTCCAAACGACCTGTAAATTATTCACCCCGGCGAAATTCTCTCAAGGGGGCCGTGCCGATCAGCCGCCTCCTTTGGGGGGGCGCGTGTTGATGATGTCGTCGGCCTTGTACCATTCTGGCGAGCCCATCGGGAAACCCGCCTGCGCCCGCTTCGCCTGCGATTTGGCCTCGTTGATGCGCCCGGTATAAAGATAGCGGAACGCGGTGGCAAGCTCGGCGTCCGCGATGCGGTTAATGCGGCCGTAAGCATTGGCGAGCTGGATATATGCGGCGACGTTGGTGTTCTCCCGCTCGAGAGCCTTTTTCAGATGGGCGATGGCCTCGTTCACCAGGGCATTGTTGTTTGTCCCCAGCAACGCTTGCGCCAGCATGACGCGAATGAGCGGCGCGCGCGGCGCAAGTTCGACGGCGCGGCGCAAGGGGGGGATAGCCTCGGCCATGTTGCCGCCCTCTTCGATCAGGCACTGCCCCTTGAATTCGTGAAAGTAGGGATTGTTCGGCTGCTCGGCGATGAGTTCGTTGATGAGCGGCATGGCCGCGCGCGCACCCTGCCCGTAACATGCCGCGATGGCGCGGGCATAGCGCGCAGGCAGACTTTTGTTGTTCGGCGGATAGTCACGGTAGATGCGGGCCTGGTTGCGCCGGTTGAGAAAGGCGTCGAGCTTGGCTCGCACCATGTCATGGCGCAGCTGGAGTTCCGGCGGGTCCTTCACCTCGAAATAGGGGCTCGTCCGCGCCAGTTGTTCGAGCGTTGCGATGCGGTCCTGCGGCATCGGATGGCTCTGAACGTAGGGGTCGATGTTGCGGCCGGCCGCAAGCGACTGCTCGGCGAAAAGCCTGAAGGTTTCGAGCATGCCGCGCGCCGATTGCCGCGTTGCGTTGAGATACTTCACAGCCGCCTGGTCCGCCGCATATTCCTCGGAACGGCGATACATGAGAAAGGATCTCATCACGGCGCTTTGCCCCCCGGCGATGACCGCGGCGCCGCCTTGCGCAACCTCGCTTCCTCCCCCAGAAGCGGCCCCGCCGGCGATGGCGGCAATGCCGAGCAATTGGAACCACAGCGCGGCGGCCTGCGCCCGTTCGATCTGGGTGTGCATACGGGCGATGTGAGCGCCTTCAATATGCCCTGCCTCATGGGCGATCACGCCAATGATCTGGTTGGGCGTGGCCGATTTCTGGATTGCGCCGGTGTGGATGAACATGTTGTTGCCATCCACCACGAAGGCGTTGAACGTGGGATCGTTGACGAGATGGATGCGGATGTTGGGCTTCTCCGGCAGCGCCACCTGGAGAATTGGCGTGGCATAATCCGCGATCAGCGCTTCGATCTCCGAATCGCGGATGAGCCCGCGCGCCCCGGCCTCGCTCACTGGCGCAGTGCATGCCAGAAGTCCTGCCCAAAGCGAGACGCGCAGCGCGCTCCTGATGGTGAGTTTGCGCTGCCGCAGTGTCGATAAAAGCCTTGTCATCCTCGCATGATCCATGGCTTGAATGGCCGCGTCAACAAGGGATACCGCGCAAGGGCACCAAGAACATATGACGGCCATAGCATTTCCATTTCTTAGAATTGAAAAAACGCTTGATTGGGGCGACAGCGTGACAGCTACTTTCACAACCATGTCAGAAGTGGAACGGCACGCAGGTTATATCCCGCCCGGGGCTGCCCAGTGGAGTGCCCGCAAGCGATGGCCGGATGCTTCCGGGGGCCGGGCATGAAGGACAGACCGGACCAGGATGGCCTTGGCCTGTCCCTGCGCAGCCGCATTGCTCCCTTCATCGCCATGGACGTGATGCGGGAGGCCAACGCGCTTCGGCGGCGTGGGGCGGACATCGTTCATATGGAAATCGGACAGCCGCACACGCCGGCGCCGCGCCGAGTGAGGGATGCCGCAATCCGCGCGATCGGCACCGATCCGCTCGGCTACACCGAGGCGCTGGGCCTTCCCGCGCTCCGGGAGCGGATTGCGCAGCACTACCGCGAAACCTACGGATTGAGCCTCGATGCGGAACGGATCGTCGTCACGACCGGCTCTTCCGCCGGGTTCATCGTCGCCTTTCTGGCGCTGTTCGACCAGGGTAACGGTCTCCTCATACCCGAACCGGGATATCCGTGCTATCGCCAGATCGCCTCGGTTCTCGACCTGCGCCCGGTGGGTGTGCGCATGGGTGCGGCCGAAGGCTGGCGGCCTGCGCTCACCCCCTTGCGCGCCTCACTCGCACGCGACGACATCAAAGGCTTGCTGATCGCCAGCCCCTCGAACCCGTCCGGCACGATGCTGTCAGCTCACATGCTGGGCGAGATCGCGGACGGATGCGCCGCGGCCGGCAAGGTGCTGATATCCGACGAAATCTATCACGGCCTGACATACACGGCTCCGGCGGCGAGCGCTTTGTCCTACGCCCCCGATGCCATCGTCATCGGGAGCTTTTCCAAATATTTCTCGATGACGGGCTGGCGCGTCGGCTGGCTGATTGCGCCGAAAGCGCATGTCAGGACAATCGAGCGCCTTCAGCAGAACCTGTTCGTCTCGCCGCCGGCGATTTCGCAGCACGCCGCCATGGCGGCCTTCGATGCCACTGAAGAGCTCGAAGCCTATAAGTCGGTTTATGCGGCGAACAGGGCCTTGCTGCTGGACGGACTGCCGGATGCAGGCTTCGACGCGCTCGCCCCCGCCGATGGCGCATTCTACATTTATGCGGACGTCTCGAAGCACGCCGCTGACAGCGCAGAACTTGCCGCCAACATGCTTGCTGAGGCCGGCGTGGCAGTAACGCCGGGACTTGATTTCGACCCGGTTGAGGGCAGCCGCTTCATTCGCTTCGCCTATGCCGGCGCGACCGCGCGCATCGAGGAGGCCCTGCGCCGGTTGAAAGCCTGGCGGCCGCACTGAACCCGGCAGCCGGTCTCGGCCGGGCCGGGCCCGTCGATCGCCAGAAGCAGGGCAAGCCTGATCCGCCTCCATGAGCGGGCAAGCAGCAAAGGCCGTCACATCGCCCCGGCGCTGGGGTCAACCGCCAAGCCGCCGCTGCCACCATCCGACGCGAACCGGACCGCTTCGCCTTTCGGGCGGCTGCGAGGGCTTCTCGCCGCTATCGGCAACGGCACCGGATTTTTGCGCGTCTCCCGCAGGAGCCGCATCGGCCATGACCGGCTG
>Ga0129299_1000199_pt1 | contig 35944 bp, 17 predicted proteins | sample ConPoolayeCmetaG_FD_94477 | JGI IMG/M metagenome (GOLD analysis project Ga0129299, IMG submission 94477) | Hot spring microbial mat communities from California, USA to study Microbial Dark Matter (Phase II) - Cone Pool mat layer C metaG ...
TCTTCACGCCGACCCCGTATCGATAGACCATTTCGCCCCCAAGATAGGCGCCATAGGAGACGACCGCTAATGCCGCCACGGCCAAAATGGCGCAGATCCAGGCGGTGATCCCATCGGGGCGATTACGGAAAACGATTCGTATCGCCGCGTAAATTATCACCATTCCAAGAAACATAAGGCCGACCACTTCATGGATCTCCATCAATTCGTGGGCGGCGGCATTATGTTCAACCGACTCCTCGGCGGCCAATCCGGTGGCAACCGAGCCGATAGCCCCAAGCACGACAAATATAGCCAGAACCAGGCTCGCCTGCCGAAAAACGGTTTTTCGGGTGATAAGTGCGGCAATCTCGCAGAAAGCGATCACCGTAATCAAGGCGATCGGAAAATGCACGAATAAGGGATGAAAATTGGGCATACCTCACCCTTGCCGGAATGATTGAATTCGATTTTAACACGGTTTGAAAATTTATTCAACAGAAATCAGCCTTATTTCTTGTGCCGAAGTTATATCAATATTTCCAGCCGTTGCGCAACAACTCGGCGAACTCATCGGGATCGGACACCGGATTCAGGCATTTCCCCCGCAAGCAGATATGGGCCGTCGCGCCCTGTTGGGTCGTTTTGCCGATCACTACCGGAGCGATTGCCGCGATTTCCTCTACTGCCTCGTTTTCTTGGAGGACGACAAGGCAGGCATACGGCGGCCCCAGGCGGCGGAATGTATCGATCAAGCGGCGGGCTTGGCGTTGCTCTTTGCCGCCGGAGATCACCACGGTGTAGGCAGGGCCGGCATGCAGAAGAGCGGTATCGAGCCAGCCGGCCATTTCCAAACCGAGGCGGCGTATCAGTTGTCCGGCGGGCAAAAGACAACGATCGACCTCCTCATAATATTTCTCGTTTCCGGTAAGCAGCGCCGCCTTGTGCAATGCCGAAAGGAGCGCGGCGTTGCCCGAGGGAGTCGGCCCATCCCAGAAATCGATCTTGCGGCCAAGCGGATTATCGGCCGCAGCTTCCGAAATATAAAAACCACCCTCGGGATTGCGGAAATATGCGGAGACATATTCTATCAGGCCGACAGCCCGCCTCAGGTATTCAGGATCGAAAACAACCTCGAACAGATCAAACAAAGCGCGGGCGAAAAGAGCGTAGTCATCGAGATAGGCGGCATTTTCGGCGCGGCCACCGTATGACGTTCTCCACAACCCGCCGTGGGGCCGTCGATGATATTTCCAGATATAATCAGCGGCCTCAATCGCCTTGCGCAGGTATTCATCTTTGCCGAAAGCGCAATAGCCCTGCACCAAAGCCGAAATCGCCAGACCGTTCCAGGAGACAATGATCTTGTTATCCAGTGTCGGGCGGGGTCTGGCCGAACGATAATCCCGCAAACGCAAGATACTTCTATCGATCGATTCCTGCATTTCCTCTTCACGCTCCGGCGGAACAGCCTTGATATCTTGGGTTTTGGTTCTGCGACTGATCACGTTGGCGCCCTCGAAATTCCCTTCGGGCGTCACGCCCAAAATTTCGGCCATCGCCGCCCCTTCTTGATTGCCGATAACTTTGATTATTTCGTCATACCGCCAAGTATAGAATGCGCCCTCGCGGCCGTCGCTGTCGGCATCGAGACTCGCGTAAATCGCCTCCCCCGGAGCCGATAGTTCGTTCAGTAGAAAATCAAGCGTCCCCCGGGCGATCCGTTCATAAATCGGGTCGCCGAACACAGTCCAAGCCTCCGTATAGAGACAGGCCAATTGCCCGTTATCGTAAAGCATCTTTTCGAAATGAGGAATAATCCAGGTTCTTTCCACGGCATACCTATGAAAACCGCCGCCGATATGATCGTAGATGCCGCCTGTGGCCATGTTGTCGAGCGTTTTTCGGATTATCCGGCCTAGTTCGGGGCTGCCCGTTTTCCGGTAATAATGCAATAAAAACCGCCACTTGATCGGTTGCGGGAATTTCATATTCTCACGGAAACCGCCCCATTCATCGTCGAACAGGGAAAACGACGACGAAACGATTTCGTCGATTATTGAAATATCCATCGCCCGGTCTCCCTTGAAAACCGGATTTGCGGCTACAATTTCGGCAAGCCGGGCGGCCTGATCCTCGACCTGGACCCGTTTATCGGCAAATATCTGGGCTATCGCCCGGGCCAGCTCGATAAAGCGGGCGTGCGGGAAATAGGTGCCGCCGTAAAACGGTTTCAGCTCCGGCGTGAGAAAGACCGACATCGGCCAACCGCCGCCGCCGGTAAGCGCCTGCACCGCCTCCATATAAATCATGTCAAGATCGGGGCGTTCTTCGCGATCGACCTTTATGCTTATGAATTTGTCGTTCATCAGGGCAGCCACATCCTCCTTTTCGAACACCTCCTTTTCCATCACATGACACCAGTGGCAGGAGGAATAGCCGATCGAAAGAAATATCGGCTTGTTTTCCCGGCGGGCGCGCTTTATCGCCTCCTCGCCCCAGGGATACCAATCGATCGGGTTATGGGCATGCTGCCGGAGGTAGAGCGATTGTTGACCATCCAGATGATTGCGGTGGAGCGGCCGGTCTGCGCCGTTCTGATGATCGCCGTCTTTTCGGTTGTTTATAGTCATCGACAATCAGCAACAGATTTCGGGGGCTTCCGGTTCCGCGCAGAAAGCGATATCGGACAAGCCGATGGCGAAAAGCTGATTAACCGAATATGAATCGAGTGGACAAATCAAACAAAATCCTGCTTGTAACCGCGGAGTCGCTTCGCGGGCCGAACACCGCGATAGCGGAGTACCCGCCCTGTTGCCGGCGATCGTTCGGAAAACGACGATGGTTTTTGATTCGCTGATTAATGACGACGGCCGCGGGATCGCCTTGCCGGATACCCCTAATCGCCCCGCTCAATGATGCAGCGTCAATGTGTAAGAATAATACATCGGCCAGGTCTCGCCGAAATTCTCGCTGCCCGATCCGCTGGCCTGCGCCCCATCCTGAAGCAAGATATGCGGCCGAATATCCATGGCTATCACATACGACACCAGCGGCCCGTATTCGGGCACCGGGACCAAACCAAAGTCGGGGCATTGCATCATGAAAACGACCGGGTATTCCAAAGCGTTGTAGCTGGAAAAAATTATATTCGCATAACCGCCGCCGGCCGTGCCACCGATATTCGTCGGGAAATCGGCCGCTTGTGCCGAGACAATTGCACATGGCGGCTCAACCGTCAATGCGGCATTATGCGAACCGCCGCCTGTTCCCCGAATGCTGTCATCGGCAATACTAAAAGAAAATTCGATCGTCACGATATCGGCAAAATTCCAATAAGGGTCGTCGTTATGATGACTGAAAATGGCCGTCAGGGTAGCGGTCCAGCCGCCGATATTTACCTGCGTCTGGCCGCTTGCGGTCACCGGCTGACCGTCGGCGCACGCCTGATGACTAGCGGTGATCGTGGCTATACCATCTTCGTCGGCCAAGTATTCGGTCTGCGCCTCCCCTTGAGCGGTGGTCGTCGCCGACGTTGGCCTTACGTTGCCCGGACCGGAAACACCGAAAGTGATCCTTTTGCCGTGCATCGGCGTTCCGCCGCAGGTCATGGTCGCCGTTATATCGGATGATTCGCCGCTGGCGATATTTGCGGGATCGGCTGCGACGACTATATCGGGGGCGGTGCAGCGCAAATAAACGGTTATCTGAATATCGAAATAAAAAGAGCCGTTCAGGTCGCCCCGGTCGTATTGATACGAGGCTATCAGGGTATGATCCGTGGTCTGGCCGATCTGTTCATACAGACTGCCGTTGTCGCCGCCTATGACATATCCCAGATCGAAAGCCATCCCGGCGATTTCCTGACACTCGTTGCGATAGACCCCTTTCTCGCCGATATCCCCGAACCGGTCGCGAAACCAGCTAATAAAATCGGCCAGCGCGGCAGCCGGATTGCCGCCCGCCAGATTTTCCTCGAGATTATCGAAAAGCCCGCCCTCATCGAGATTGCCGTCGCCGCCCCAGATCGAAAAATGAGTTATCTGAGCGGCAAACGAATGACCGTCAGCGGCTACGGTCGCCAGGGAATCGCTCTGCATCCAATAGTCCTCGGCTTCGTTATAGTAAAAAATCGGAAAACGGGCATCGGGGGTAAGGCTGCGACCGGCGGGAAATATTATTGTCACCGGCGCCTGAAATTCCAGACCATGAGGCTGCAGATCGGCCGCGCAATCGAAAGCCAACGCCGGGCCGGGCGTCGCCGGCAGTGAGGCGTTGTCATAATAGGTTTTCACCTTGATATAGACGTTTTGCGACACCGCGCCCGGGGGAAAATGAAGCGTCACGCCACCCGGGTCGCTCACCGTTCCTCCGGCCGGTGTTATCAGCACACCCCGATCTTCCTCGGTTGATTTCTTGCCGCCGCAACCGCCGACCAGAACAAGCATCAGCGCCAGCATAGCCGCTTTTTTGAGACCCGCGGTCGTCCGCATCGATAAATTCCCCACGATAGCCTCCGCCGAATATCCGATTGCCAAAATATACCTTTCTATCTACAAACTAACGCCCCAGCGTCGATCGGTCAATCGAATTTTGGGGGCGGCCCGTTTCGCCTTGACCGGCACTATATAGGGCTGTAAAATGGAACTTACACAATCAGGAGGAACTGTTATGAACAACGGCTTGATATTAGCAGCGATAGCGGTTTTGCTTGCGACCCCGGCGGCGGCGAAAACGCCGGTCTCGACGTTTTCGGTAGTGGGGTGCGATCCTCAGACGGGCGAACTCGGCGTGGCGGTCGCCAGCAAGTATTTCGCCGTCGGGTCGGTGGTGCCATGGGCCAAAGCCGGTGTGGGGGCGATCGCCACCCAGGCCTGGGTCAATTATGGCTACGGAATCGTCGGGCTGGAGCTTTTAGAAAAAGGATTGAGTCCGCAGGCTGTAATCGACTCGCTGACAAAAGCCGACGCGGCGGCAAGCCGGCGTCAAATAGGCGTTGTTGATTCCGCCGGCAACGCCGTTACTTACACCGGCAAAGATTGCCTTGCTTGGGCGGGCGGTTTTATCGGCAAAAACTGCGCGGTGCAGGGAAACATACTGGTTTCCGAAAAGGTTGCCCAAAAGATGCTGACCGCATTCGAAACCTCGGCGGGTTCTCTGGGCGACAGGCTTCTGGCCTCTCTTTTGGCCGGCGACAGCGCCGGCGGCGACTCCCGCGGCAGGCAATCGGCAGCCTTGATAGTGGTTCGGCCGCAGGCGGGTTACCGCTACGACCGAACGATCGACATCCGGGTCGATGACCATCCCAAACCTTTCGCCGAGCTGCGTCGGCTTTACGGGCTCGCCAAGGCGCTCGGCTGTCTGAATCTCGCCTCTCAGTTATACCAAAACGGGAACCTCAGCGAGGCGCTGGCGCAGGCAAAGCTGGCGGTCGAAACCGGTCCAACGGTCCCCGAAACCTATTACGATTATGCCTGCTATCTGGCCCTTTCCGGAGATACCGCAGAAGCGCTGGAGAATATCGTCAGGGCGCTGCAGTTGGCGCCTCATTTCAAGGAGATGGCCAAGCAGGACTCCGATTTGAAAAGCCTTTGGGAAACGGAGCGGTTCAAGGAGGCGGTGCGATAAGCCATGGAACAGGGATCGATTTCTTTTTTCGCGCGCTTGAGCGACATTTTGAAAGCGCAAACCGACATGCCGGAAATAATGATCGGCATAAATTTGGGGCTTATTACGCGAAAAAAATCCACATGATTTAAAGGCCTGCTCGATGTTTGGGCAATAGGCTTACCCCTCTCACTCCACCCGCTTGAAGACATAGCCGCCTTTGCGGGCGCCCCAGACCTGTTTGTTGTCGGCGTCGTATCCCCGGTCCCAGCTTATGATCTGGTTTTTGCTGATCGTCACCTCGCTGGTGGCGTAGGATGCGCCTTTCAGATCGCTGGTACACCCGGCGCCGTCGGTGCCGCCGGTGAAAGCGATACTTCCGACCTTGCGCAGGACGACCGCACAACCGTCACGCAGCAGCAGCGAATCGACGGTCAAATGGCCAAGGGGATCGTCATCGGCCCAATTTCCGGCGAACCGCAGCGGCTCCGGTATGGAGTAAACGACGCTTTCGAAAGTGCTGTCGTCGCGCACCCGTATATTGTAAACCCGCTGGCGATACGGTCTGTCTTCGCTGCCGGCGGTCGCCTGTTCGACATAAAGCCAATAGCCGTCATTCCGTTCTTTCCATATCTGCACCATACGCAACCGGATATCGAAATAATCGGAATCTTTTTGGGCCTGCTGGGCGCTGGAAAAATACCCCGTCATCCAAGACAACAGCGTGGCCAACGCCTCTTGGGGAGTTTCCTTCTTGGCTTTCGGTGCTTTTCCGCTTCGACCGGACGCCTGCTCCGGACCAATGATCCCGATAAAGAATGCCAACACGGCCGCCAGATATAAACAGCGTTTCATCGTTCCTCTCCTGCTTCGAGTCGATTCATGCGATTCTCTTTCCCGCTGACTGCGGTTTCGACTCCAAATCGAAAAAATCGGATTTCGGCGCTCCGCAGCGGGGACAACGCCAATTTTCCGGCAGTTTTTCGAACGGCGTTACCGGATAAACGCCATGCGCCGGGTCGCCTTCTTCCGAATCGTAAATGTAACCGCAAAATCGACAAACGTGCATTGTCTTTTCCTTCTGCCAAGATTATCGGAACTCGCGGCGGCCGACTTTCGCCCCCACGGTCGATATTGTTAAACGATGTCCAACCAGGCCGATTCCGTCAATTCGAGCTGCCGGCAAGTTCCCTGAGTCTGGCCGCCACCGCCTTGCCGTAATCCAGACAACGTCTTAAATCATCGTCCGTCGGGACGAACTTGGCCTCGACCGCATCTCCAACCATCGGCAGCCTCAATTCGCCGAAAATCTCTTTGATCTGGCTGACCGCTTTGGGGTGCCAGCCGTATGAACCGAAAGCGCCGGCGATTAAATGGCGAGGCTTCAAGCCCCGCAAATAGGTCAGGAGATCGGCGATCCGCGGCAGCATCTGCCCGTTCAATGTCGATGAGCCGACCAGCAGAGCTCCGGCATCCAGCAACTCGGTGGCGATATCGCTTCGATGAGCCAACGATAGCGGCATGACCTTGGGGTGAGCGCCGCCGCTTTCCAGCCCGGCCGCCACTGCAGAGGCCATCGCGGCCGTGCTGCCCCACATCGTATCATAGGCGATAACGGCCTTGAGGGTGGGACGGGGATCGGCCCAAACCGCATACTTTCGCATTATCATGTCAATGTCCGCTTCTTTTCTCCAGATCGGGCCATGGTCGGGGGCGATGGTCAGCGGGGCCAGATCGGCTGTTTTCATCTTCTCAAGCAGCTTCCCTACCAGATTCGAATAGGGCATGAATATATTGGCGAAATATTTGGCCGCCTCATAATCGCGGACACCGGGATCGATCTGGTCGACATATCTTTCGCTTGACGCCCAGTGCATGCCGAACACATCGTTGGAAAACAAAAGCCGATCTTCCTCGAGGTAGGCGAACATGCTGTCCGGCCAGTGAATCATTTTCGTTTCCATGAAACGAAGGCTGCGCCCGCCCAGCGATAATCGCTGGCCCTCCTTAACCGGAACGATGCGGTCGTTGCCATGAAAATGGGCGGGTATATTTTGCGCTCCTGCCGCCGAGGCGAAAACCCTGTCCGGTTCCGTCGCCGCGATAGTTTCCGGCAAGCTTCCCGTATGGTCCATTTCCGAATGGTTGGAGATTATGTAGTCAATTTTCAGCGGGTCGATCACCGAACGAACCCGGGCCATCATCTCCTCGAAAAAACCGCTCTTTACCGTGTCGATCAGGACCGTTTTTTCATCGATCACGAGGTAGGCGTTATAGGTCGAGCCGCGCGTGGAATACCCGTGGAAATCGGCCAGGGTCCAGTCAATCGCTCCGACCCAGAATACGCTATCGCTTATTTTATGAGCCTTAAATTGCGTTCCCATGCTGTCACCTCCGCATTGTCACATAAATATAACTCGCGTAGATCGCCGGAAGATACAGGCCGGTTTCGAATTGTTCAAGTCCTAATCGGATTTTCGGCCGAGTCGGGATAGGCGGGAAAGCCCTTATAATTTCTCCGGAGGAAGTTACGGAAGACAAGAATAAAAACAAAAAAGCAGGGGAGATGAAAACACCCCTGCTTTCATTAGACGAAATCGAGATTAAAAAACCAAACCGCCCCTGATCAGAAACATCGGGCCGAAACCCATATCGAAATCGTCGTTGCCGCCGGCCGCCGCCCCCATGATGGCGACCTCACCAAGCCAAGACAGCGAGCTGGAGGTACTTACTACGACATCACACCCGCCCCTCAGCATGAAATAATTCGAGCCATCCGCCAGCCCCTCTATTTCCCCCAGCATACCGTAGCCGAACCCGATCCCCGGCTTAAACAACAGATTTGAGCCTCGGCCGCCGAGCATCGCCTTTATGGTTATCCCCATATCAAGCAGGAGACTGCTTTCTTCGTAAACGGCCAAGTTATGGGCATCGAGGTAAAGCCCGCCGGTAATTTTTTCACCGAGCTTATGATCGAGAAAGCTGCCGAAGCTAAAACTCATATCGGTTTCCATATCATACGGATAATCCTCCACCCAGAATTCACCACCGGTGATCAAGCCCCCTTTTACGCCGATGACGGTGCTTTTCGAGGCCATACCCTCAGCCTTCGCCATCTGGACGCACCAGGCGCAGGTCGAAACCATAATCGCCGACAAAATCGCCGTCCTCATAAACCTCATTTGCTTTCTCCTTTGCTTGTTAAAATTACCTTGACGGGGACAACACCTTAATAATTAGGACAACCTCCTCATATAAATCAAGCCTTTTCCGGTAAAGAGACTGTCGATATGGCAAAGACGCCCGTAAAATAATTGTGGCGAAACGTCGTTTCTGGCCGTTTATTTCGGCCGAACGACCCAAGGGAACAAACGTCTGAAAAGTCGGTTTTATCCTGAGGGCGACGGCAGCAACCGGAAAACAAGAAAAAGCAAAGGTGGAAATAAGGAGGCAGAAAATGAAATTCGGTTCGGTAAACGAGATTATCGATTTCGCAATCAAGAAAGAAGAAGAGGCTTATAAGTTTTATAACGATCTTTCGAATTCCGTGAACAATCCGAACATGCGGCAGGTGTTCATGGATTTCGCCGCTCAGGAACACGGCCACAAGGTAAAACTGCTGAACGTAAAAGCCGGCAAAATCACTATCGGGACCGAGCAGAAAGTCAAAGACCTGAAAATCGGCGATCATCTGGTTGACATAGAGTTGGTTCCGGATCTCGATTATCAGCAGGCATTGATAATCGCCATGAAAGCGGAAAAAGCGGCTTACAAGCTGTATCTAGATCTGGCTGCCGCCACCGATGACAGCAATCTGAAAGCCACATTCAACAGCCTCGCCCAGGAGGAGGCCAACCACAAACTGCGTTTCGAAATCGAATACGACGACCGCTTTTTCTCGGAAAATTAGTTCGACGGTTGGAAACTCTTTTTATAGCAGAGAGGAAAAAGCATCGGTGCCGGGAAATATCGGTGCTCCCGCTTATCGGCCGACCACGCCTGATGAGCGGTGAAGCTTCTATCGCTGTATCATCAACCTTACGGAACCGTTGTAAGGACGATATCCGCCGCCCCAACTGCGGTGCAACCCGGCCGGTCAGGAACCGGATTCGCTGAGGTTTGGTTAAGATATAACTATAATGTTGGGAATTGTGATGATTGCGTTCGACAAGGAAATGCAAAGGAGCATAAAATGATCAGCGAAAAAATGCAAAAGGCGCTTAATGATCAAATCAACGCCGAAATGTATTCTTCGTATCTATACTGGGCTATGTCGGCCTATTTCGAAGATATCAACCTGAGAGGATTTGCCGGCTGGATGAAAGTCCAAGCGGCCGAAGAGCTCGAGCACGCGCAAAAGATTTATAATCATTTGATCGAGCGGAACGGTCGGGCGATCCTGCAAAAAATCGACGCTCCTCCGGCCAAATGGAACTCCCCGCTGGAGGCTTTTCAGGCGGCATACGAGCATGAATGTATGATCAGCGGCCGCATCAACGATATCGTCAACTTGGCCAGCTCGGAAAAAGACCATGCCACCGCCGTCTTTTTCCATTGGTTCGTCGAGGAGCAAGTCGAGGAAGAGGCCCAGACGCTCGAGGTTGTGAATCAGTTGAAGATGGCCGGTGATTCAAAAGGCGGCCTGCTTGTGCTCGACCACCACTTGGGCAAACGCAAAGGCGAATAATTCCGATTCAGGTAACGGAACAAACTTTTATTTTCCGATGGCGATACCGCTGCTGGGCGAAAGAACCGCGGCGGTATTTTCCTTGATATGAAAGGCGGAAACCGCCGCCGCTTGAATCCGACAAATATTTTGCATCGGCGGCCAGATTGCGGTAAATTCGGCCTGCGGGATTATATCGACGAACACGGTGAGGAATTGCCATGATTTTTGAAAGCAGGTTGCCGAGACGAAAATTCCTGAAAGATTCGGCGGCGGCCGCCTCAGCGGCTATCGTCGGCTCTTCTCTTTTGGGACTGCTCAGCCAAACGGAGTGCGCCGAACCGCCCTCCGGATTCGGTTTTTCCGAGGAGGAAACCGCCCGCATACTGAACCGGGCTTTGAACAGGGGCGGCGATTTTGCGGAATTGTATATCGAAGAGGTCAAATCGCTGAATTTTGCCATGAAAGAGGGGAAGTTCACCGACGCCACCTTGGGACTAAGCAGCGGTCTGGGGGTGCGCACGGTCGATGGTGACCGCAGCGGCTACGCCTACAGCGGCAAAATCAGCGCCGCCGAGGCTATCGAGGCAGCCGCAACTTCGGCTTATATCGCCTCAGGCGCCGCACCGGGAACATCGGCGCCAGCACGAGTCATTCAGCCGCCGCCGTTCGTTACGGTAAAGGTCCCCCCGCAATCGATTCCGGAAAAGCGGAAGCTGGAAATGGTCGCCGCCGCCGAGGAGACGGCCCGCCGGCATAGCCCCTTCGTCAAGCAGGTCGATATCTCCTATTACGACGAAAGCAAGAAACGCTTAATAGCCAATTCCAACGGCCTGCGGATAGAAAACGAGATCCCGCTGGTGTGGGTCGTAATCGAGGTGTTCGCCGAAAAAAACGGCGTCCGCCACGTCGGCCGCGTCAGAATTTCGGCTCGTCAGGGATTCGAATTTTTCGATACCAACAGCATCGACGAAGCCGCCCGGGAGGCCGCCAGAGAAGCGGTCACGATGCTTGAGGCCAGGCAGGCTCCCTCGGGTCGCCTGCCGGTGGTGATCGAAAGCGGCTGGGGCGGGGTTTTGATTCACGAAGCGGTCGGACACGGACTCGAGGGCGATTTTATCTACAAGGGAACCTCGATCTACGCCGACAAGTTGGGCAAAAAAGTTGCATCCGATCTGGTCACTTTGGTCGATGATTCCTCTTGGCCCAACGCCCGCGGCACGACCGAGTTCGACGATGAAGGGACGATCGGCCGACGCAACGTGCTTATCGAAAAAGGAACGGTCGTCGGTTTCATGCATGATCTTATTTCGGCAAAGAAACTCTCCATGGAGCCGACCGGCAACGGCCGCCGGGAATCGTATATGCATTACCCGATCCCCAGAATGACCAACACTTTCCTTGACAACGGCACGGCCGATCCAAAAGATATCATTGCCGACACGGCCAAAGGGGTTTACGTCAAATCGCTTTCCGGTGGCTCGGTGGATACGATTTCGGGACAATTCAATTTTATCGTGCGCGAGGCCTATTTGATCGAAAACGGCCGCCTCTCATCGCCAATCAGCGGCGCCACCCTTATCGGCAGAGGAATCGATGTCTTGACCAGTATAGATGCCATCGGAAACGACCTCAAATTAGGCGTGGGAACGTGCGGCAAGGATCAATGGGTGCCGGTGACCTCCGGAATCCCGACGCTGCGCGTTACCGACGGAATAACGGTCGGCGGAACGGCATAGGAGCGTTGTCATGACGATGATGGAAAAAATAATCGATAAATGTATTCGTGCCGGCGCCCACATGGCCGAATGTTTTTGCATCTCCAGCCGGGTGTTGCGGATCTCCGTTCGCGACGGGTTGGTCGAATCGATCAAAAAGGCCACCCCCGACGGAGTCGCCATCAGATATTTCTCCTCCGACAAGATGGCCTTTGCCCACGCCAACGATTTAAGCGAATCCTCGATAGACGGTCTGATATCGAGTCTGCGCCGTCTCGCCTCTAAAACCAGCGTCGATGAATTTTCGGTTCTGCCCGAACCTCAGCAATATCGCAGAGACATCGGGATTTTCGATGATGAATTCGCCAAATTGTCGATCGAAAACAAGATCGACTACATCCAAAATCTTGAAAGCACGGCGCTGAAATTCGATCCCCTGATCAGGCGTTCCAATAGTGCTTGGTACGAGGAATCGGTCACCACCCGGACTATCGTCAACTCACTCGGCCTGGCGGCGGAATTCCAAGACACGAGTTATGCCGTCGGCTTATCCGTGGTGGCGGAAAAAAACGGCTGGATGTATCCCGGCGAGGGAACGCTTTACGTCCGCCGTTTCGCCGATTTGCCGTCGCCCGAAAATATAGTCAGCAGATTCGCCGGAAGAGCTTTAAGGCTTGTCGGCGGCACCCCGGTGGAAAGCGGCGATTACGAAATTATATTTTCGCCGCTGGGCGCGGTGTCGGTGTTGTGGGGAATGAGCCATGCCTTGAACGGTGAACAGATTCACCGCGGATCGTCGATGTTCGCCGGCAAAATCGGCTCTCAAGTGGCGGCCGAAACCGTCTCCGTTGTGGACGACCCCCATTTGCCGTGGGGACCGGCCAGCCGTCCGGCCGATGATGAGGGAGTGGCCACCTCCCGTCATATCCTGATCGACAATGGAGTATTCCGGGAAGCCCTCTATGACACGAAAACGGCGGCCAAGGCCAAAACCGGCTCGACAGGATCGGCACGCAGGGGTTCGCTGCAATCGCTGCCGGAAATCTCGCCGTCAAACCTCTTCATCACTCCCGGCACAAACAAAGCCGAGGATCTGATCGCTTCCTGCAAGAAGGGAATAATCGTCGAGGAAACTCAGGGGTGGGGATTGAATAGTGTAACCGGCCAATATTCAGCAGGGATTGCGGGCGTTTTAGTGAAAAACGGTCAAAAAATCCGGCCCGTCGGCAACGTTACTCTTGCCGCCACGGCCGATGACCTGCTGGACGGTATCGAGGCCGTGGCCGACGATCTTGACATCTTCAACAGGCTCAGTTCGCCAACTTTAAAGGTAAAAAGGATGAGAATAGGTTCATGAACAACCGCAATTTCAGAACAACGCTTCCGGGCGGATTCGCCGAAACTCGGATTTCGCTGCGCCGGCATCTGATAAAATTATGCGCAATCGGCATTTTCGCTCTCTTGACGGCGGTTCCAGCCTGCGCCAAAAGGCTGAAGGTTGCCGTATCTATCCCGCCTCAGGCCGATTTCGTGCGCAATATAGCCGGCGACAGTTTCGATATTCTCGTCGTGGTTCCCCCGGGGGCGAGTCCCGAAACTTACGAACCGACACCGGCGCAGTTGATGGAGTTGGCCGGTGTCTCCGCTTACGTGAAGATAGGCACCGATTTCGAGTTCGAAAAATCATTGGCCGATAAAATCGGCAGGATGTACCCCAAGTTGAAAATAATCGACTGTTCGGCAGGCATTGAGCTGATTGCCGACGATTATCACGAAAATGAACTCTCGCCGGCAACCTCCTCCGGGCATACACACGGCGGTCACGATCCGCACATTTGGAATTCGCCGCGCAACGCAAGGATAATGGTCCGGAATATCGCCGCCGGAATCGCCGCCGTCGATCCTGCCGACAGCGCGGTCTATCGACGCAATGCGGCCGTTTACGACGGGCGCCTCGATTCCCTCGATCGTTTTCTCGAAACGCTTTTGCGCCCCCATAGAGGAGCCAAATTCATCGTCTTCCATCCCGCCTGGGGATATTTCGCCCGCGACTATGGCCTGATTCAGATCGCTGTTGAAAAGGAGGGAAAAGAACCGTCGGTTTCGGAGATGATCAAATTGATAAAACTGGCTTGCGCCGACAATCTGAAAACCATATTTATCTCGCCTCAATTCAATCGCGAAAATGCGGCCGCCATCGCCCGGGAAATCGGCGGCGATATCGAAACAGCCGACCCTCTCGCTGATGATTTTATCGGCCAGATGATTAGATTCGGCGAAAAGTTGGCTGCATCATTTCGAGACTCGGCCCGGCGATGACTGATACTCCGGTCATAATTTTCGAGAACGTAACGATCGCCTATTACGGCCGCCCCGCCCTCGAGTCGGTGAACCTTGAGGTGCGCCGGGGCGAATTTCTCGGCATAATCGGACCCAACGGCGGCGGCAAAACGACCCTGTTGAGAACGATACTTGGATTGTTGCGTCCGACCGCCGGGAAAGTAATCGTTTTGGGACAATCGCCCGAACAAGCCAGGTCACGTATCGGCTATGTTCCCCAGACCAGTATATTCGAACGGCACTTCCCGATCGATGTCTGGGACGTCGTCATGATGGGGCGCCTCAGCCGACTTGGAATGTTCAAACGTCCTTCGGATTCCGACCGGGCCAAGGTTAAAGAGGTGCTCGACTTCGTCGGTCTATACGATCTGCGCAAGCGCAAAATCGGCAGTCTGTCCGGCGGTCAAATTCAAAAGGCGATGGTCGCCCGGGCGATAGTCGGTGAGCCTGAATTGCTCTTGCTCGATGAACCGACGTCGAGTTTCGACGTGCAATCAGAAAAAAATCTTTACGGTCTCCTCTCTTCGCTGAACGCAAGAATGACCATATTGATGGTTTCCCACGATATCGGCGCGGTATCGAGCCACGTAACCACGCTGGCATGTCTGAATCGGCGATTGTATCACCATGGCCCGAAAGAGCTTCAACCACAAGTGATCGAATCCGTCTACGGCTGTCCGGTCGATCTTATCGCCCACGGAACACCGCATCGGGTGCTCGGCGAACATCAGCAGGACAAAAAGGAATCATGAATGACGGCTTTTTGAGTTTCTGGCAATATGAATTTTTCCGCAATGCGCTGGTAGCCGGATTATTGGCCAGTGTCGCCTGCGGTATTATCGGCAGCTATGTCGTGGTCAAACGGATCGCCTTGGTGGCCGGCGGCATATCCCATACAGCCTATGGCGGTATCGGGCTCGGTTTCTTCTTGGGAATCAACCCCATAGCAGGCGCCGCCGTGTTCAGCCTTGCGGCCGCCGCCATAATCGTCTGGATAAGAAACAAGTCAAGCCAGTATGAGGATACGTTGATAGCGATAATGTGGGCGATGGGGATGGCGATCGGCATTTACTTCGTCGGCAAAACGCCCGGCTATGCGCCCAACCTGATGAGCTATCTTTTCGGAAACATTCTCACGATTCCGACGAACGATCTGTTCATAATCGCCGTGCTCGATTTGATAATAGCGGGTTCGACCCTGATTTTATTCAAAGAGTTCCGGGCGCTTACGTTCGATGAGGAACATACACGAATCGCCGGGCTGCCAACGACATTTCTGAATCTCCTGCTTTTCTGTCTGGTGTCGTTGACCGTGGTGGCTTTGATCCGGGCGGTCGGCGTGATACTTGTCATTGCTTTGTTGACGATCCCGGCGGCGATCGCCGTGCAATATTGCCGGAACCTGCAATCGATGATGCTGCTGGCAATCGTGCTCGGGGCCGTATTCACCACCGTCGGTCTGGTGATTTCCGCATTCGAGAATATAGCCTCGGGGGCGACCATCGTCTTCGTCGCCGGAATCGGCTATCTGATTTCCTTTTTGTTCCGTCCGCTGATAAGTCGTTTCCTGCCCCAATAGAGATTGCCGGAATCCTTGCCCGTTTTCACGCAAGCCCGAAACCGATTTTTTCCAGAAAAGCGCGCATATGCGGCCTCAAAAGCGATGGCTCGACTGAAGCCAGGCGCCGCGCCGTATGCTCAGTCCATGAGTAATCCTGTTCGTCCACCCTGCGGCCGTCGAGAGCGGGCATTTTCCGCCCCGGACCATCGTATATTCCGGTGGACCGGATTTCCCGATCGTAGCGCTCAAGCAGGGGAAAGATATCGCCCTTGTTGTATTTTTCGCGATGGATCACTATTTCCTCCGGAAGTCGTGGCTTTTTCATCGGTTTCGTATCGGGCCAGCCGAGACACAACCCCATTAGCACAAAAACCTTCTCCGGTAGCTCGAGGGTCTGCCAAATTTCGTAGGGATGGTTGCGTACACCGCCGATCATGACCCCGCCGAGGCCGCACGATTGGGCGCCCAGCAGGATATTTTGAGCCACCAAGGCCGAATCGACGATGGCGGTGATCAACAACTCGATATAGTCCGCCTTGATGGTGTAATTGCGATAGGAACAAACCAGCTCAAGGCGATGAATGTCGGGACAAATGGCCAGAAAAACCGGGCACCGCTCGACCCAGACTTGGTCGCCGCATAGCCGCGCCAGCTCCTTCTTTTTGGCTTTGTCTCTGATTACCAGTATCGAGTAGGCTTGCAGATTCGACGACGTCGGCGCCTGGCGGGCGGCGGTCAAAATCCTGCCGAGTAAGTCATCGGGAATATCTTTGTCTTTGTATTTGCGCACCGAGGCGTGCGCCCCCATTGTCGCCAAAACCGTATCGGACATTTTCCCGCTCCTTCGTTTTTGACATTGCCTTCCTTTGAAGCTAAAATAGAACCGGGAGGATTGGCAATGATTAAATATTTCGTCATTCTTTTTTCGGCGGCAGCCCTTTCGACCTTGTCGGCGCAAACGGCAGCCGATATCGCAAGAACGGATCGTCTCGGACAAGCGCTGAACGAAGTAGGCTTGAGCCGCGACAAACTCGGATTCCATCCCAAAGGATACTGGAATCGTTTCCCGCAGCCGCGGCATATACCGCACATTCTCCCTTTCTTCGAAGATCTATTCGCCGAGCCGCTGAAAGTTTACGATTTCGCCAAAACCATGGGCAATGCCGCAGTTCACTATCTCGATCCGGTGCATTTCGACACCGCCGGCAATTGCCTTTACAATCTGGTGTATCTGACGGGCGTCGACCGCAAATTGATCGGATTTCGTAATTTCGGCGTCAATTTGAACCCCGCCATAGGCGAAACCGAACCGATGCTCGATGCGTTCGAGCAAATCTACGGAGCATTCGGAAAACAGCTCGATTTCATGACTTTCGACCGGATTTCCGATTGGCCGAATCACCGCAAAGAACTCGAATCAAAACTCGCCTTGATCCCGATTGAGATTCAGCGCCCCGTCGCCGCCCTTATGCTCAATCTGCTTGACGCATCCCGATGGCGCAAAACCGCCGTTCGAAACATTGACTTCAGGCGGCAATCGGCGCTGTTCGATATTGCGGATCTGGCGGAAACGATCGGCGACGGTCAGGTATACTATCCGGAAATCGATGATATCGCGGCCTCTCTGGATGAGCATTCGCTTTATTACGCCGCTATGAAAGCGGTGCAGGCGGCGGAGACCTGCTATAAAGAATTGAAGAAAGCCGTGGCTGCCCGGAAAAAGGATCTATCCCGACTGCATGTCGAGTTCGATTCACCTCTCGGCAAGGTGGTGGTCTGCGGCACCGGCGGCGATGAAACGGATTACCTCGATGCGGCCATCCTGATCGACCTCGGCGGTAACGATCGGCATTCGGGCAATTGCGGCGCCACGATATCGCCGGAAAAGTCTCTGTCCGTCCTGATCGACCTTTCCGGCGATGACCGATATCTGAACAAGTCCGCCGCATTCCCATCGCAAGGTTCGGCGGTGCTGGGCGCCGGGATCCTGATCGACGGTTCGGGCGATGATCTTTACGAAGCTGAACGTCAAGCTCAGGGAAGCGCCCTTTTCGGGCTTGGATTGCTTCTCGATATCGAAGGAGACGACGATTACCGAATCGATTCGGTAATCGTCGTCTCCTTCGATATCGAGAAGCAATCCAAGCCCGAAAAGGGCGCTTCCCTGAGCTTGACGTTCAGCTTCGTAAAGATCATCGCCCGAACCGTCGATCAGGATCCCGGCGCCCAGCACCGCCGAACCTTGCGATGGGAATGCGGCGGACTTGTTCAGATATCGGTCATCGCCGGAAAGGTCGATCAGGACGGACAGAGACTTTTCCGGCGATATCGTGGCGCCGCAATTGCCCGAATGCCGATCGTTACCGCCGAGGTCGATCAGGATGGCCGCATCGAGGTAATCCGTTTCATCGCCGCCGGTGCCGCAGACCACCACCTTGCCGAGAGGTGAATCGAACTCGACATGCAGTCGGGATAGATCCTTTTTCCGGGCAGCCACGGCTTTCTTCAATTCTTTATAGCAGGTCTCCGCCGCCTGCACCGCTTTCATAGCGGCGTAATAAAGCGAATGCTCATCCAGAGAGGCCGCGATATCATCGATTTCCGGATAGTATACCTGACCGTCGCCGATCGTTTCCGCCAGATCCGCAATATCGAACAGCGCCGATTGCCGCCTGAAGTCAATGTTTCGAACGGCGGTTTTGCGCCATCGGGATGCGTCAAGCAGATTGAGCATAAGGGCGGCGACGGGGCGCTGAATCTCAATCGGGATCAAGGCGAGTTTTGATTCGAGTTCTTTGCGGTGATTCGGCCAATCGGAAATCCGGTCGAAAGTCATGAAATCGAGCTGTTTTCCGAATGCTCCGTAGATTTGCTCGAACGCATCGAGCATCGGTTCGGTTTCGCCTATGGCGGGGTTCAAATTGACGCCGAAATTACGAAATCCGATCAATTTGCGGTCGACGCCCGTCAGATACACCAGATTGTAAAGGCAATTGCCGGCGGTGTCGAAATGCACCGGATCGAGATAGTGAACTGCGGCATTGCCCATGGTTTTGGCGAAATCGTAAACTTTCAGCGGCTCGGCGAATAGATCTTCGAAGAAAGGGAGAATGTGCGGTATATGCCGCGGCTGCGGGAAACGATTCCAGTATCCTTTGGGATGGAATCCGAGTTTGTCGCGGCTCAAGCCTACTTCGTTCAGCGCTTGTCCGAGACGATCCGTTCTTGCGATATCGGCTGCCGTTTGCGCCGACAAGGTCGAAAGGGCTGCCGCCGAAAAAAGAATGACGAAATATTTAATCATTGCCAATCCTCCCGGTTCTATTTTAGCTTCAAAGGAAGGCAATGTCAAAAACGAAGGAGCGGGAAAATGTCCGATACGGTTTTGGCGACAATGGGGGCGCACGCCTCGGTGCGCAAATACAAAGACAAAGATATTCCCGATGACTTACTCGGCAGGATTTTGACCGCCGCCCGCCAGGCGCCGACGTCGTCGAATCTGCAAGCCTACTCGATACTGGTAATCAGAGACAAAGCCAAAAAGAAGGAGCTGGCGCGGCTATGCGGCGACCAAGTCTGGGTCGAGCGGTGCCCGGTTTTTCTGGCCATTTGTCCCGACATTCATCGCCTTGAGCTGGTTTGTTCCTATCGCAATTACACCATCAAGGCGGACTATATCGAGTTGTTGATCACCGCCATCGTCGATTCGGCCTTGGTGGCTCAAAATATCCTGCTGGGCGCCCAATCGTGCGGCCTCGGCGGGGTCATGATCGGCGGTGTACGCAACCATCCCTACGAAATTTGGCAGACCCTCGAGCTACCGGAGAAGGTTTTTGTGCTAATGGGGTTGTGTCTCGGCTGGCCCGATACGAAACCGATGAAAAAGCCACGACTTCCGGAGGAAATAGTGATCCATCGCGAAAAATACAACAAGGGCGATATCTTTCCCCTGCTTGAGCGCTACGATCGGGAAATCCGGTCCACCGGAATATACGATGGTCCGGGGCGGAAAATGCCCGCTCTCGACGGCCGCAGGGTGGACGAACAGGATTACTCATGGACTGAGCATACGGCGCGGCGCCTGGCTTCAGTCGAGCCATCGCTTTTGAGGCCGCATATGCGCGCTTTTCTGGAAAAAATCGGTTTCGGGCTTGCGTGAAAACGGGCAAGGATTCCGGCAATCTCTATTGGGGCAGGAAACGACTTATCAGCGGACGGAACAAAAAGGAAATCAGATAGCCGATTCCGGCGACGAAGACGATGGTCGCCCCCGAGGCTATATTCTCGAATGCGGAAATCACCAGACCGACGGTGGTGAATACGGCCCCGAGCACGATTGCCAGCAGCATCATCGATTGCAGGTTCCGGCAATATTGCACGGCGATCGCCGCCGGGATCGTCAACAAAGCAATGACAAGTATCACGCCGACCGCCCGGATCAAAGCCACCACGGTCAACGACACCAGACAGAAAAGCAGGAGATTCAGAAATGTCGTTGGCAGCCCGGCGATTCGTGTATGTTCCTCATCGAACGTAAGCGCCCGGAACTCTTTGAATAAAATCAGGGTCGAACCCGCTATTATCAAATCGAGCACGGCGATTATGAACAGATCGTTCGTCGGAATCGTGAGAATGTTTCCGAAAAGATAGCTCATCAGGTTGGGCGCATAGCCGGGCGTTTTGCCGACGAAGTAAATGCCGATCGCCATCCCCATCGCCCACATTATCGCTATCAACGTATCCTCATACTGGCTTGACTTGTTTCTTATCCAGACGATTATGGCGGCGGCCGCAAGGCTGAACACGGCGGCGCCTGCTATGGGGTTGATTCCCAAGAAGAAACCGAGCCCGATACCGCCATAGGCTGTATGGGATATGCCGCCGGCCACCAAGGCGATCCGTTTGACCACGACATAGCTGCCGATAATACCGCAGGCGACACTGGCCAATAATCCGGCTACCAGCGCATTGCGGAAAAATTCATATTGCCAGAAACTCAAAAAGCCGTCATTCATGATTCCTTTTTGTCCTGCTGATGTTCGCCGAGCACCCGATGCGGTGTTCCGTGGGCGATAAGATCGACCGGACAGCCGTAGACGGATTCGATCACTTGTGGTTGAAGCTCTTTCGGGCCATGGTGATACAATCGCCGATTCAGACATGCCAGCGTGGTTACGTGGCTCGATACCGCGCCGATATCGTGGGAAACCATCAATATGGTCATTCTTGCGTTCAGCGAAGAGAGGAGACCGTAAAGATTTTTTTCTGATTGCACGTCGAAACTCGACGTCGGTTCATCGAGCAAGAGCAATTCAGGCTCACCGACTATCGCCCGGGCGACCATCGCCTTTTGAATTTGACCGCCGGACAGACTGCCGATTTTGCGCTTGCGCAGATCGTATAGACCGACGAAGTCGAGCACCTCTTTAACCTTGGCCCGGTCGGAATCCGAAGGACGTTTGAACATTCCAAGTCGGCTGAGGCGCCCCATCATGACGACGTCCCAGACATCGATCGGGAAGTGCCGTTCGAATATACTGGTCTGGGGAACATAGCCGATACGTGACCTGGCTTGTTCGGGCGATTGTCCCAAAACGATTACTTTCCCGGCGGTCGGACGCAACAATCCAAGTATCGTTCTCAACAGGGTCGTTTTGCCGCCGCCGTTGGGTCCGATTATGCCGAGAAATTCGCCCCGGCGCACCTCAAGGTTCACCGACTCGAGGGCGGGGCGGCCGTAATAGGCGATCGTTACGTTCTCGAAAATTATGACCGGAGTATCAGTCATCGCCGGGCCGAGTCTCGAAATGATGCAGCCAACTTTTCGCCGAATCTAATCATCTGGCCGATAAAATCATCAGCGAGAGGGTCGGCTGTTTCGATATCGCCGCCGATTTCCCGGGCGATGGCGGCCGCATTTTCGCGATTGAATTGAGGCGAGATAAATATGGTTTTCAGATTGTCGGCGCAAGCCAGTTTTATCAATTTGATCATCTCCGAAACCGACGGTTCTTTTCCCTCCTTTTCAACAGCGATCTGAATCAGGCCATAGTCGCGGGCGAAATATCCCCAGGCGGGATGGAAGACGATGAATTTGGCTCCTCTATGGGGGCGCAAAAGCGTTTCGAGAAAACGATCGAGGGAATCGAGGCGCCCGTCGTAAACGGCCGCATTGCGTCGATAGACCGCGCTGTCGGCAGGATCGACGGCGGCGATTCCGGCGGCGATATTCCGGACCATTATCCTTGCGTTGCGCGGCGAATTCCAAATGTGCGGATCGTGACCGCCGTGTGTATGCCCGGAGGAGGTTGCCGGCGAGAGTTCATTTTCGTGATAATCGTCGGCAATCAGCTCAATGCCTGCCGAACAGTCGATTATTTTCAACTTGGGGTACATCCTGCCGATTTTATCGGCCAATGATTTTTCGAACTCGAAATCGGTGCCTATCTTCACGTAAGCGGAGACACCGGCCAACTCCATCAACTGCGCCGGTGTCGGTTCGTAAGTTTCGGGACTCGCCCCCGGGGGAACCACGACGAGAATATCGAAACTGTCGCCGGCTATATTGCGCACGAAATCGGCCTGAGGCGGGATAGATACGGCAACCTTCAGCCTTTTGGCGCAGGCTGGAACCGCCGTCAAGAGAGCGAAAATGCCGATTGCGCATAATTTTATCAGATGCCGGCGCAGCGAAATCCGAGTTTCGGCGAATCCGCCCGGAAGCGTTGTTCTGAAATTGCGGTTGTTCATGAACCTATTCTCATCCTTTTTACCTTTAAAGTTGGCGAACTGAGCCTGTTGAAGATGTCAAGATCGTCGGCCACGGCCTCGATACCGTCCAGCAGGTCATCGGCCGTGGCGGCAAGAGTAACGTTGCCGACGGGCCGGATTTTTTGACCGTTTTTCACTAAAACGCCCGCAATCCCTGCTGAATATTGGCCGGTTACACTATTCAATCCCCACCCCTGAGTTTCCTCGACGATTATTCCCTTCTTGCAGGAAGCGATCAGATCCTCGGCTTTGTTTGTGCCGGGAGTGATGAAGAGGTTTGACGGCGAGATTTCCGGCAGCGATTGCAGCGAACCCCTGCGTGCCGATCCTGTCGAGCCGGTTTTGGCCTTGGCCGCCGTTTTCGTGTCATAGAGGGCTTCCCGGAATACTCCATTGTCGATCAGGATATGACGGGAGGTGGCCACTCCCTCATCATCGGCCGGACGGCTGGCCGGTCCCCACGGCAAATGGGGGTCGTCCACAACGGAGACGGTTTCGGCCGCCACTTGAGAGCCGATTTTGCCGGCGAACATCGACGATCCGCGGTGAATCTGTTCACCGTTCAAGGCATGGCTCATTCCCCACAACACCGACACCGCGCCCAGCGGCGAAAATATAATTTCGTAATCGCCGCTTTCCACCGGGGTGCCGCCGACAAGCCTTAAAGCTCTTCCGGCGAATCTGCTGACTATATTTTCGGGCGACGGCAAATCGGCGAAACGGCGGACGTAAAGCGTTCCCTCGCCGGGATACATCCAGCCGTTTTTTTCCGCCACCACGGATAAGCCGACGGCATAACTCGTGTCTTGGAATTCCGCCGCCAGGCCGAGTGAGTTGACGATAGTCCGGGTGGTGACCGATTCCTCGTACCAAGCACTATTGGAACGCCTGATCAGGGGATCGAATTTCAGCGCCGTGCTTTCAAGATTTTGGATGTAGTCGATCTTGTTTTCGATCGACAATTTGGCGAATTCATCATCGAAAATCCCGATGTCTCTGCGATATTGCTGAGGTTCGGGCAGAACCGAAAATTCATCGACGCTGGTTTTAGAGGCGAGACGGCGCAGACTCGATATCAGACCGTCTATCGAGGATTCGCTTAAATCGTTGGCGTGGGCAAAGGCCATCTTGTCGGAGGAGAAATATCTGATGGCGACTCCGTCGGGGGTGGCCTTTTTGATCGATTCGACCAACCCGTCGCGAACGGAGATCCGCAACACCCGGCTGGAGATGCAAAAACATTCGGCCATGTGGGCGCCGGCACGAATACATTTATCGATTATTTTTTCCATCATCGTCATGACAACGCTCCTATGCCGTTCCGCCGACCGTTATTCCGTCGGTAACGCGCAGCGTCGGGATTCCGGAGGTCACCGGCACCCATTGATCCTTGCCGCACGTTCCCACGCCTAATTTGAGGTCGTTTCCGATGGCATCTATACTGGTCAAGACATCGATTCCTCTGCCGATAAGGGTGGCGCCGCTGATTGGCGATGAGAGGCGGCCGTTTTCGATCAAATAGGCCTCGCGCACGATAAAATTGAATTGTCCCGAAATCGTATCCACCGAGCCACCGGAAAGCGATTTGACGTAAACCCCTTTGGCCGTGTCGGCAATGATATCTTTTGGATCGGCCGTGCCGTTGTCAAGGAAAGTGTTGGTCATTCTGGGGATCGGGTAATGCATATACGATTCCCGGCGGCCGTTGCCGGTCGGCTCCATGGAGAGTTTCTTTGCCGAAATAAGATCATGCATGAAACCGACGACCGTTCCTTTTTCGATAAGCACGTTGCGTCGGCCGATCGTCCCTTCATCGTCGAACTCGGTCGTGCCGCGGGCGTTGGGCCAAGAGGAATCATCGACCAAAGTGACCAGATCGGATGCAACTTTTTTGCCCAACTTGTCGGCGTAGATCGAGGTTCCCTTGTAGATAAAATCGCCCTCGAGTCCGTGTCCGACCGCTTCGTGAATCAAAACCCCGCCCCAGCCGCTTTCGATCACCACCGGCAGGCGACCCGAGGGAGCCTGCCTGGCCTCAAGCATCGTGACCGCTTCTCTGGCGGCCTCCCGGGCGGCTTCGTCGATGCTGTTGGTATCGAAAAATTCGAATCCCTGACGAGCCGAAATTCTGACGCGGCCGACGTGGCGGACGCCGTTTTTTTCGGCGAACACCTCGATTACGACCCACACCAGCGGGATCTCGTTTTCTATCCGCAGGCCGTTGGAATTGGCTATTAAGCGTTTCTTGCTTTCGTCGTAATAGGAGATATCGACCTGCTTGACGAAGGGGCTATGCCGGCGGGCCGTCTCCTCGGCGGCGGCGACCATTTCCAGCTTCCGCTTTTCCGGAATCGATTGCGGGGGGACCTTTACCGTAACGAACGGCGGCGGCTGAATGACTCGTGCTGGCGCCGATGTTCCCGGTGCGGCGCCTGAGGCGATATAAGCCGAAGTTGCGGCTGCCTCGATAGCCTCGGCGGCGCTGATTTTGCCGCTGTAGGCGTAGCCGCTGCGGTCACCATCGACCGTGCGCACCCCCAGACCGCTGCTTAGTCCCAAGGTGGCGTCGGTGAACTTCCCCTCTTTCATGGCAAAATTCAGCGATTTGACCTCTTCGATATACAATTCCGCAAAATCGCCGCCCCTGTTCAAAGCCCGGTTCAGTATGCGGGCGGTTTCCTCCTCGGAAAAACCGAATCCGGAGGGCGGTTCGGCGCACTCCGTTTGGCTGAGCAGTCCCAAAAGAGAAGAGCCGACGATAGCCGCTGAGGCGGCCGCCGCCGAATCTTTCAGGAATTTTCGTCTCGGCAACCTGCTTTCAAAAATCATGGCAATTCCTCACCGTGTTCGTCGATATAATCCCGCAGGCCGAATTTACCGCAATCTGGCCGCCGATGCAAAATATTTGTCGGATTCAAGCGGCGGCGGTTTCCGCCTTTCATATCAAGGAAAATACCGCCGCGGTTCTTTCGCCCAGCAGCGGTATCGCCATCGGAAAATAAAAGTTTGTTCCGTTACCTGAATCGGAATTATTCGCCTTTGCGTTTGCCCAAGTGGTGGTCGAGCACAAGCAGGCCGCCTTTTGAATCACCGGCCATCTTCAACTGATTCACAACCTCGAGCGTCTGGGCCTCTTCCTCGACTTGCTCCTCGACGAACCAATGGAAAAAGACGGCGGTGGCATGGTCTTTTTCCGAGCTGGCCAAGTTGACGATATCGTTGATGCGGCCGCTGATCATACATTCATGCTCGTATGCCGCCTGAAAAGCCTCCAGCGGGGAGTTCCATTTGGCCGGAGGAGCGTCGATTTTTTGCAGGATCGCCCGACCGTTCCGCTCGATCAAATGATTATAAATCTTTTGCGCGTGCTCGAGCTCTTCGGCCGCTTGGACTTTCATCCAGCCGGCAAATCCTCTCAGGTTGATATCTTCGAAATAGGCCGACATAGCCCAGTATAGATACGAAGAATACATTTCGGCGTTGATTTGATCATTAAGCGCCTTTTGCATTTTTTCGCTGATCATTTTATGCTCCTTTGCATTTCCTTGTCGAACGCAATCATCACAATTCCCAACATTATAGTTATATCTTAACCAAACCTCAGCGAATCCGGTTCCTGACCGGCCGGGTTGCACCGCAGTTGGGGCGGCGGATATCGTCCTTACAACGGTTCCGTAAGGTTGATGATACAGCGATAGAAGCTTCACCGCTCATCAGGCGTGGTCGGCCGATAAGCGGGAGCACCGATATTTCCCGGCACCGATGCTTTTTCCTCTCTGCTATAAAAAGAGTTTCCAACCGTCGAACTAATTTTCCGAGAAAAAGCGGTCGTCGTATTCGATTTCGAAACGCAGTTTGTGGTTGGCCTCCTCCTGGGCGAGGCTGTTGAATGTGGCTTTCAGATTGCTGTCATCGGTGGCGGCAGCCAGATCTAGATACAGCTTGTAAGCCGCTTTTTCCGCTTTCATGGCGATTATCAATGCCTGCTGATAATCGAGATCCGGAACCAACTCTATGTCAACCAGATGATCGCCGATTTTCAGGTCTTTGACTTTCTGCTCGGTCCCGATAGTGATTTTGCCGGCTTTTACGTTCAGCAGTTTTACCTTGTGGCCGTGTTCCTGAGCGGCGAAATCCATGAACACCTGCCGCATGTTCGGATTGTTCACGGAATTCGAAAGATCGTTATAAAACTTATAAGCCTCTTCTTCTTTCTTGATTGCGAAATCGATAATCTCGTTTACCGAACCGAATTTCATTTTCTGCCTCCTTATTTCCACCTTTGCTTTTTCTTGTTTTCCGGTTGCTGCCGTCGCCCTCAGGATAAAACCGACTTTTCAGACGTTTGTTCCCTTGGGTCGTTCGGCCGAAATAAACGGCCAGAAACGACGTTTCGCCACAATTATTTTACGGGCGTCTTTGCCATATCGACAGTCTCTTTACCGGAAAAGGCTTGATTTATATGAGGAGGTTGTCCTAATTATTAAGGTGTTGTCCCCGTCAAGGTAATTTTAACAAGCAAAGGAGAAAGCAAATGAGGTTTATGAGGACGGCGATTTTGTCGGCGATTATGGTTTCGACCTGCGCCTGGTGCGTCCAGATGGCGAAGGCTGAGGGTATGGCCTCGAAAAGCACCGTCATCGGCGTAAAAGGGGGCTTGATCACCGGTGGTGAATTCTGGGTGGAGGATTATCCGTATGATATGGAAACCGATATGAGTTTTAGCTTCGGCAGCTTTCTCGATCATAAGCTCGGTGAAAAAATTACCGGCGGGCTTTACCTCGATGCCCATAACTTGGCCGTTTACGAAGAAAGCAGTCTCCTGCTTGATATGGGGATAACCATAAAGGCGATGCTCGGCGGCCGAGGCTCAAATCTGTTGTTTAAGCCGGGGATCGGGTTCGGCTACGGTATGCTGGGGGAAATAGAGGGGCTGGCGGATGGCTCGAATTATTTCATGCTGAGGGGCGGGTGTGATGTCGTAGTAAGTACCTCCAGCTCGCTGTCTTGGCTTGGTGAGGTCGCCATCATGGGGGCGGCGGCCGGCGGCAACGACGATTTCGATATGGGTTTCGGCCCGATGTTTCTGATCAGGGGCGGTTTGGTTTTTTAATCTCGATTTCGTCTAATGAAAGCAGGGGTGTTTTCATCTCCCCTGCTTTTTTGTTTTTATTCTTGTCTTCCGTAACTTCCTCCGGAGAAATTATAAGGGCTTTCCCGCCTATCCCGACTCGGCCGAAAATCCGATTAGGACTTGAACAATTCGAAACCGGCCTGTATCTTCCGGCGATCTACGCGAGTTATATTTATGTGACAATGCGGAGGTGACAGCATGGGAACGCAATTTAAGGCTCATAAAATAAGCGATAGCGTATTCTGGGTCGGAGCGATTGACTGGACCCTGGCCGATTTCCACGGGTATTCCACGCGCGGCTCGACCTATAACGCCTACCTCGTGATCGATGAAAAAACGGTCCTGATCGACACGGTAAAGAGCGGTTTTTTCGAGGAGATGATGGCCCGGGTTCGTTCGGTGATCGACCCGCTGAAAATTGACTACATAATCTCCAACCATTCGGAAATGGACCATACGGGAAGCTTGCCGGAAACTATCGCGGCGACGGAACCGGACAGGGTTTTCGCCTCGGCGGCAGGAGCGCAAAATATACCCGCCCATTTTCATGGCAACGACCGCATCGTTCCGGTTAAGGAGGGCCAGCGATTATCGCTGGGCGGGCGCAGCCTTCGTTTCATGGAAACGAAAATGATTCACTGGCCGGACAGCATGTTCGCCTACCTCGAGGAAGATCGGCTTTTGTTTTCCAACGATGTGTTCGGCATGCACTGGGCGTCAAGCGAAAGATATGTCGACCAGATCGATCCCGGTGTCCGCGATTATGAGGCGGCCAAATATTTCGCCAATATATTCATGCCCTATTCGAATCTGGTAGGGAAGCTGCTTGAGAAGATGAAAACAGCCGATCTGGCCCCGCTGACCATCGCCCCCGACCATGGCCCGATCTGGAGAAAAGAAGCGGACATTGACATGATAATGCGAAAGTATGCGGTTTGGGCCGATCCCCGTCCCACCCTCAAGGCCGTTATCGCCTATGATACGATGTGGGGCAGCACGGCCGCGATGGCCTCTGCAGTGGCGGCCGGGCTGGAAAGCGGCGGCGCTCACCCCAAGGTCATGCCGCTATCGTTGGCTCATCGAAGCGATATCGCCACCGAGTTGCTGGATGCCGGAGCTCTGCTGGTCGGCTCATCGACATTGAACGGGCAGATGCTGCCGCGGATCGCCGATCTCCTGACCTATTTGCGGGGCTTGAAGCCTCGCCATTTAATCGCCGGCGCTTTCGGTTCATACGGCTGGCACCCCAAAGCGGTCAGCCAGATCAAAGAGATTTTCGGCGAATTGAGGCTGCCGATGGTTGGAGATGCGGTCGAGGCCAAGTTCGTCCCGACGGACGATGATTTAAGACGTTGTCTGGATTACGGCAAGGCGGTGGCGGCCAGACTCAGGGAACTTGCCGGCAGCTCGAATTGACGGAATCGGCCTGGTTGGACATCGTTTAACAATATCGACCGTGGGGGCGAAAGTCGGCCGCCGCGAGTTCCGATAATCTTGGCAGAAGGAAAAGACAATGCACGTTTGTCGATTTTGCGGTTACATTTACGATTCGGAAGAAGGCGACCCGGCGCATGGCGTTTATCCGGTAACGCCGTTCGAAAAACTGCCGGAAAATTGGCGTTGTCCCCGCTGCGGAGCGCCGAAATCCGATTTTTTCGATTTGGAGTCGAAACCGCAGTCAGCGGGAAAGAGAATCGCATGAATCGACTCGAAGCAGGAGAGGAACGATGAAACGCTGTTTATATCTGGCGGCCGTGTTGGCATTCTTTATCGGGATCATTGGTCCGGAGCAGGCGTCCGGTCGAAGCGGAAAAGCACCGAAAGCCAAGAAGGAAACTCCCCAAGAGGCGTTGGCCACGCTGTTGTCTTGGATGACGGGGTATTTTTCCAGCGCCCAGCAGGCCCAAAAAGATTCCGATTATTTCGATATCCGGTTGCGTATGGTGCAGATATGGAAAGAACGGAATGACGGCTATTGGCTTTATGTCGAACAGGCGACCGCCGGCAGCGAAGACAGACCGTATCGCCAGCGGGTTTACAATATACGGGTGCGCGACGACAGCACTTTCGAAAGCGTCGTTTACTCCATACCGGAGCCGCTGCGGTTCGCCGGAAATTGGGCCGATGACGATCCCCTTGGCCATTTGACCGTCGATTCGCTGCTGCTGCGTGACGGTTGTGCGGTCGTCCTGCGCAAGGTCGGAAGTATCGCTTTCACCGGCGGCACCGACGGCGCCGGGTGTACCAGCGATCTGAAAGGCGCATCCTACGCCACCAGCGAGGTGACGATCAGCAAAAACCAGATCATAAGCTGGGACCGGGGATACGACGCCGACAACAAACAGGTCTGGGGCGCCCGCAAAGGCGGCTATGTCTTCAAGCGGGTGGAGTGAGAGGGGTAAGCCTATTGCCCAAACATCGAGCAGGCCTTTAAATCATGTGGATTTTTTTCGCGTAATAAGCCCCAAATTTATGCCGATCATTATTTCCGGCATGTCGGTTTGCGCTTTCAAAATGTCGCTCAAGCGCGCGAAAAAAGAAATCGATCCCTGTTCCATGGCTTATCGCACCGCCTCCTTGAACCGCTCCGTTTCCCAAAGGCTTTTCAAATCGGAGTCCTGCTTGGCCATCTCCTTGAAATGAGGCGCCAACTGCAGCGCCCTGACGATATTCTCCAGCGCTTCTGCGGTATCTCCGGAAAGGGCCAGATAGCAGGCATAATCGTAATAGGTTTCGGGGACCGTTGGACCGGTTTCGACCGCCAGCTTTGCCTGCGCCAGCGCCTCGCTGAGGTTCCCGTTTTGGTATAACTGAGAGGCGAGATTCAGACAGCCGAGCGCCTTGGCGAGCCCGTAAAGCCGACGCAGCTCGGCGAAAGGTTTGGGATGGTCATCGACCCGGATGTCGATCGTTCGGTCGTAGCGGTAACCCGCCTGCGGCCGAACCACTATCAAGGCTGCCGATTGCCTGCCGCGGGAGTCGCCGCCGGCGCTGTCGCCGGCCAAAAGAGAGGCCAGAAGCCTGTCGCCCAGAGAACCCGCCGAGGTTTCGAATGCGGTCAGCATCTTTTGGGCAACCTTTTCGGAAACCAGTATGTTTCCCTGCACCGCGCAGTTTTTGCCGATAAAACCGCCCGCCCAAGCAAGGCAATCTTTGCCGGTGTAAGTAACGGCGTTGCCGGCGGAATCAACAACGCCTATTTGACGCCGGCTTGCCGCCGCGTCGGCTTTTGTCAGCGAGTCGATTACAGCCTGCGGACTCAATCCTTTTTCTAAAAGCTCCAGCCCGACGATTCCGTAGCCATAATTGACCCAGGCCTGGGTGGCGATCGCCCCCACACCGGCTTTGGCCCATGGCACCACCGACCCGACGGCGAAATACTTGCTGGCGACCGCCACGCCGAGTTCGCCCGTCTGAGGATCGCACCCCACTACCGAAAACGTCGAGACCGGCGTTTTCGCCGCCGCCGGGGTCGCAAGCAAAACCGCTATCGCTGCTAATATCAAGCCGTTGTTCATAACAGTTCCTCCTGATTGTGTAAGTTCCATTTTACAGCCCTATATAGTGCCGGTCAAGGCGAAACGGGCCGCCCCCAAAATTCGATTGACCGATCGACGCTGGGGCGTTAGTTTGTAGATAGAAAGGTATATTTTGGCAATCGGATATTCGGCGGAGGCTATCGTGGGGAATTTATCGATGCGGACGACCGCGGGTCTCAAAAAAGCGGCTATGCTGGCGCTGATGCTTGTTCTGGTCGGCGGTTGCGGCGGCAAGAAATCAACCGAGGAAGATCGGGGTGTGCTGATAACACCGGCCGGAGGAACGGTGAGCGACCCGGGTGGCGTGACGCTTCATTTTCCCCCGGGCGCGGTGTCGCAAAACGTCTATATCAAGGTGAAAACCTATTATGACAACGCCTCACTGCCGGCGACGCCCGGCCCGGCGTTGGCTTTCGATTGCGCGGCCGATCTGCAGCCTCATGGTCTGGAATTTCAGGCGCCGGTGACAATAATATTTCCCGCCGGTCGCAGCCTTACCCCCGATGCCCGTTTTCCGATTTTTTACTATAACGAAGCCGAGGACTATTGGATGCAGAGCGATTCCCTGGCGACCGTAGCCGCTGACGGTCATTCGTTTGCCGCTCAGATAACTCATTTTTCGATCTGGGGCGGCGACGGCAATCTCGATGAGGGCGGGCTTTTCGATAATCTCGAGGAAAATCTGGCGGGCGGCAATCCGGCTGCCGCGCTGGCCGATTTTATTAGCTGGTTTCGCGACCGGTTCGGGGATATCGGCGAGAAAGGGGTCTATCGCAACGAGTGTCAGGAAATCGCCGGGATGGCTTTCGATCTGGGATATGTCATAGGCGGCGACAACGGCAGTCTGTATGAACAGATCGGCCAGACCACGGATCATACCCTGATAGCCTCGTATCAATACGACCGGGGCGACCTGAACGGCTCTTTTTATTTCGATATTCAGATAACCGTTTATTTGCGCTGCACCGCCCCCGATATAGTCGTCGCAGCCGATCCCGCAAATATCGCCAGCGGCGAATCATCCGATATAACGGCGACCATGACCTGCGGCGGAACGCCGATGCACGGCAAAAGGATCACTTTCGGTGTTTCCGGTCCGGGCAACGTAAGGCCAACGTCGGCGACGACCACCGCTCAAGGGGAGGCGCAGACCGAATACTTGGCCGACGAAGATGGTATAGCCACGATCACCGCTAGTCATCAGGCGTGCGCCGACGGTCAGCCGGTGACCGCAAGCGGCCAGACGCAGGTAAATATCGGCGGCTGGACCGCTACCCTGACGGCCATTTTCAGTCATCATAACGACGACCCTTATTGGAATTTTGCCGATATCGTGACGATCGAATTTTCTTTTAGTATTGCCGATGACAGCATTCGGGGAACAGGCGGCGGTTCGCATAATGCCGCATTGACGGTTGAGCCGCCATGTGCAATTGTCTCGGCACAAGCGGCCGATTTCCCGACGAATATCGGTGGCACGGCCGGCGGCGGTTATGCGAATATAATTTTTTCCAGCTACAACGCTTTGGAATACCCGGTCGTTTTCATGATGCAATGCCCCGACTTTGGTTTGGTCCCGGTGCCCGAATACGGGCCGCTGGTGTCGTATGTGATAGCCATGGATATTCGGCCGCATATCTTGCTTCAGGATGGGGCGCAGGCCAGCGGATCGGGCAGCGAGAATTTCGGCGAGACCTGGCCGATGTATTATTCTTACACATTGACGCTGCATCATTGAGCGGGGCGATTAGGGGTATCCGGCAAGGCGATCCCGCGGCCGTCGTCATTAATCAGCGAATCAAAAACCATCGTCGTTTTCCGAACGATCGCCGGCAACAGGGCGGGTACTCCGCTATCGCGGTGTTCGGCCCGCGAAGCGACTCCGCGGTTACAAGCAGGATTTTGTTTGATTTGTCCACTCGATTCATATTCGGTTAATCAGCTTTTCGCCATCGGCTTGTCCGATATCGCTTTCTGCGCGGAACCGGAAGCCCCCGAAATCTGTTGCTGATTGTCGATGACTATAAACAACCGAAAAGACGGCGATCATCAGAACGGCGCAGACCGGCCGCTCCACCGCAATCATCTGGATGGTCAACAATCGCTCTACCTCCGGCAGCATGCCCATAACCCGATCGATTGGTATCCCTGGGGCGAGGAGGCGATAAAGCGCGCCCGCCGGGAAAACAAGCCGATATTTCTTTCGATCGGCTATTCCTCCTGCCACTGGTGTCATGTGATGGAAAAGGAGGTGTTCGAAAAGGAGGATGTGGCTGCCCTGATGAACGACAAATTCATAAGCATAAAGGTCGATCGCGAAGAACGCCCCGATCTTGACATGATTTATATGGAGGCGGTGCAGGCGCTTACCGGCGGCGGCGGTTGGCCGATGTCGGTCTTTCTCACGCCGGAGCTGAAACCGTTTTACGGCGGCACCTATTTCCCGCACGCCCGCTTTATCGAGCTGGCCCGGGCGATAGCCCAGATATTTGCCGATAAACGGGTCCAGGTCGAGGATCAGGCCGCCCGGCTTGCCGAAATTGTAGCCGCAAATCCGGTTTTCAAGGGAGACCGGGCGATGGATATTTCAATAATCGACGAAATCGTTTCGTCGTCGTTTTCCCTGTTCGACGATGAATGGGGCGGTTTCCGTGAGAATATGAAATTCCCGCAACCGATCAAGTGGCGGTTTTTATTGCATTATTACCGGAAAACGGGCAGCCCCGAACTAGGCCGGATAATCCGAAAAACGCTCGACAACATGGCCACAGGCGGCATCTACGATCATATCGGCGGCGGTTTTCATAGGTATGCCGTGGAAAGAACCTGGATTATTCCTCATTTCGAAAAGATGCTTTACGATAACGGGCAATTGGCCTGTCTCTATACGGAGGCTTGGACTGTGTTCGGCGACCCGATTTATGAACGGATCGCCCGGGGGACGCTTGATTTTCTACTGAACGAACTATCGGCTCCGGGGGAGGCGATTTACGCGAGTCTCGATGCCGACAGCGACGGCCGCGAGGGCGCATTCTATACTTGGCGGTATGACGAAATAATCAAAGTTATCGGCAATCAAGAAGGGGCGGCGATGGCCGAAATTTTGGGCGTGACGCCCGAAGGGAATTTCGAGGGCGCCAACGTGATCAGTCGCAGAACCAAAACCCAAGATATCAAGGCTGTTCCGCCGGAGCGTGAAGAGGAAATGCAGGAATCGATCGATAGAAGTATCTTGCGTTTGCGGGATTATCGTTCGGCCAGACCCCGCCCGACACTGGATAACAAGATCATTGTCTCCTGGAACGGTCTGGCGATTTCGGCTTTGGTGCAGGGCTATTGCGCTTTCGGCAAAGATGAATACCTGCGCAAGGCGATTGAGGCCGCTGATTATATCTGGAAATATCATCGACGGCCCCACGGCGGGTTGTGGAGAACGTCATACGGTGGCCGCGCCGAAAATGCCGCCTATCTCGATGACTACGCTCTTTTCGCCCGCGCTTTGTTTGATCTGTTCGAGGTTGTTTTCGATCCTGAATACCTGAGGCGGGCTGTCGGCCTGATAGAATATGTCTCCGCATATTTCCGCAATCCCGAGGGTGGTTTTTATATTTCGGAAGCTGCGGCCGATAATCCGCTTGGCCGCAAGATCGATTTCTGGGATGGGCCGACTCCCTCGGGCAACGCCGCGCTCCTTTCGGCATTGCACAAGGCGGCGCTGCTTACCGGAAACGAGAAATATTATGAGGAGGTCGATCGTTGTCTTTTGCCCGCCGGACAACTGATACGCCGCCTCGGTTTGGAAATGGCCGGCTGGCTCGATACCGCTCTTCTGCATGCCGGCCCTGCCTACACCGTGGTGATCTCCGGCGGCAAAGAGCAACGCCAAGCCCGCCGCTTGATCGATACATTCCGCCGCCTGGGGCCGCCGTATGCCTGCCTTGTCGTCCTCCAAGAAAACGAGGCAGTAGAGGAAATCGCGGCAATCGCTCCGGTAGTGATCGGCAAAACGACCCAACAGGGCGCGACGGCCCATATCTGCTTGCGGGGGAAATGCCTGAATCCGGTGTCCGATCCCGATGAGTTCGCCGAGTTGTTGCGCAACGGCTGGAAATATTGATATAACTTCGGCACAAGAAATAAGGCTGATTTCTGTTGAATAAATTTTCAAACCGTGTTAAAATCGAATTCAATCATTCCGGCAAGGGTGAGGTATGCCCAATTTTCATCCCTTATTCGTGCATTTTCCGATCGCCTTGATTACGGTGATCGCTTTCTGCGAGATTGCCGCACTTATCACCCGAAAAACCGTTTTTCGGCAGGCGAGCCTGGTTCTGGCTATATTTGTCGTGCTTGGGGCTATCGGCTCGGTTGCCACCGGATTGGCCGCCGAGGAGTCGGTTGAACATAATGCCGCCGCCCACGAATTGATGGAGATCCATGAAGTGGTCGGCCTTATGTTTCTTGGAATGGTGATAATTTACGCGGCGATACGAATCGTTTTCCGTAATCGCCCCGATGGGATCACCGCCTGGATCTGCGCCATTTTGGCCGTGGCGGCATTAGCGGTCGTCTCCTATGGCGCCTATCTTGGGGGCGAAATGGTCTATCGATACGGGGTCGGCGTGAAGA
>Ga0129299_1000200_pt1 | contig 35795 bp, 31 predicted proteins | sample ConPoolayeCmetaG_FD_94477 | JGI IMG/M metagenome (GOLD analysis project Ga0129299, IMG submission 94477) | Hot spring microbial mat communities from California, USA to study Microbial Dark Matter (Phase II) - Cone Pool mat layer C metaG ...
AGGCACGTGCCCCGCCGGCAGTCGCCGGCACCGCCAGCACGAAATCGATTCCGCGAGCCAGGCAGCGTCGTGCCAGGGCGGTGGCCACAGTGATCGGGTCGGAAACGTCCCCACCGGCCGGCGGCAGGTAGCGTCGTCCAGCGGCAGCGTCGCGGACCGCGTCCTTGAGGATATTCACGAGTTGGAGTCCGATGCCCAGCTCGACTGCCGGTTCATGCTGCCGACCGAGTTCCCGCTCTTTCAGATGGTCGGCCAATAGCTTGCAAAGCATCTCCCCGACCACGCCGGCAACGTAGTAGCAGTAATCGCGCAGCTCGGAGACGTCCGCGACCGCCGGATAGGGACGCCGACGCCGCACGCTGCGTTCGAGCAATTCCAACACCCCGGCACGCATGGTCTGGGCACAGGTGCAGATGGCTGACCGGTCGGTCACCGGCAAGGCCGCCAGACGGTCGAACACCTGCGCCGCCTGGCGCATCAGGGCATGCTCGGCAATGGTGCTACCGGCAGGAACGGATAGTGCGTCAGCAGCTTGCCGATCGCCGTTCAGGGCCGCTGCCAACAGGTCGAAACGCTCTCGGCGTTCCTGGGCGGATAGTTGCGGATCGTCTTCCAGCGTGTCCACGATCCGCATCACGAGGTAAGCCAACCCGACCACCTCTGCCAGTCGCCCCGGCAACATGGGGACGACGATAGCGTAGGTGCGCGAGACGCCTTGCAAGTGCTCGCTGATGAAGGGGTCCATGGCCATCAGCCATGCCGACTGCGGGCACGATCTGCGGTCTGCGCATCGGTTGGTCGATCGGCGGCGCTGCGCACGGCTTGCACGGCGCGCCGCACCGTCGCCGCGATACCTAATGCGTCCAGACCGGCTTCGGCGAGTTGGCCGGCGCGTGAGCCGTGCTCGTAGAATCGCTCGGCCGCCAGCCCCAGGCGAATGATCCCGTCGGTCGGCAGTCCCAACCGGTTGGCCGTTTCCAAGACCGCGCTGCCGAAACCGCCGATCACAGAGTGCTCTTCGACAGTAATCACCGGCGTGCCGCGTGTGATCGCCGTGGTAACCATGTCTTCGTCGATGGGTTTGGCGAAGCGGGCGTTGACCACGCAGATGCCGATTCCCTCGGCCGCCAGACGCGTGGCCGCCTCCAAGGCCGGCGTCACCATGCTGCCGTAAGCCAGTATCGTGGCGTCCTGGCCCTCGCGCAGCAGGCGCGACTTGCCGAGCAGGAACGGAGGGGCCTCGCCCAATGGGTCCGGCACCGTGTCGCGCGGGTAGCGGACCGCCCAGGGGCGGTCAAGCTTCAAACCGAGGCGCAGGGCCTGCTCCAACTCCGGTTCGTCTGCCGGCGCCATCAACACCATGCCCTGGAACCCGCGCAGGTAGAGGATATCCAGATATCCGTGATGCACGGCGCCGTCGCCGCCGACCAGTCCAGCGCGGTCAAGACAGAAACCCACCGGCAAGCCCTGAAGTACGACTTCCTGAAAGACCTGATCGAATGCTCGTTGCAGAAATGTCGAGTAGATGCAGGCCAGCGGCCGCAGCCCGGCTTTGGCCATCCCGGCCGCCACGTCCACCGTGCAACTCTCCGCAATGCCGATATCCAGGCACCGATCGGGCAGTACCTTGCGCACCTTGGCCAGGCCGGTACCGTCCGGCATGGCGGCGGTGAGCGCATAAACGCGCTCGTCCTCCTGCGCCAGCTTGATGAGGGCGTCGGCAAAGGCGGCGGTCCAGCTCTTGCGATCACTCTTGACGGGGCTGACCACGTCGCCATTGACTTGCAGACGCCCCGGGCTGTGGTATGCGCAGGGGTCGCTGGAAGCCCAGGAACAACCGCGCCCCTTTTCGGTATGCACGTGCAACAGTACCGGCTGCGCTACGTCCTTGAGCAATGCCAGCAAGTCGATCAGGTGGGCGATGTCGTGCCCATCCACCGGACCAACGTACAGGAACCCGAGCTGCTCGAAGATGTGGTGAGGCGAGACCGTCGCCTTGATGCCCTCCTTGATGCGATCCAGAACATCGTGCATGCTCTTGCCCAGCACCGGGACGCGCGGCAGCAGGCTGCGGACCTGATGCTTCACTTCTTCATACAGGCTGCTGACGCGAAAGCGTGCCAGATAGGTCGCCAGCCCGCCCTGTGTCCGCGCGATGCCCATCGAATTGTCGTTGAGCACCACTAGGAATTGCCGCTTGAGCGTGCCGGCCTGGTTCAACCCTTCGAACGCTACTCCGTTGACGATACTGGCGTCCCCCACCACCGCCACCACACGTCGATCGCGCCCAAGGGCCTGGTCGCCGCGGGCCAAGCCGACCGCCGTTGCGATGGCCGTACCGGCATGACCGACGTTGAACAAGTCGTAGGGACTCTCGGCAACGTTCGGGAAACCGCTGATACCACCGGCCTGGCGCAGGGTGTCGAAGCGGGCATTGCGACCAGTGATCAGCTTGTGCACGTAGCACTGATGGCCGACATCCCACAAAAGCCGGTCCTGACTGAAATCGAAGACGCGATGCAGCGCCAGCGTCAGCTCAACCACCCCGAGATTGCTAGCCAGATGACCCCCGTTCTGGCAGACGACATCAATAATGCGCTGACGGATTTCCGCCGCCAGGGCCTCCAGCTCGGCCAGTGATAGGCGATCCAGATCACGGGGTGATTTGATCGACGCCAGTATTCCCTTCATGAGTTTCCTCTTATCAACTGCGGACGCGGCAGGTCGCACCGCCCACACCTCGGGGCTACTGATCGCGTCGCAGGACAAACTGGGCTAGCTCACGCAATCGGACGGCCCGTGCGCCCAGTGGCTCCAGACACCGCAGTCCGGCTTCCACCTGTTCGGCGGCGGCTTGCCGGCTGGCTTGCAAACCGTAGACCGCCGGATAGGTCTGCTTGGAAGCCGTCGCGTCCTTTCTGACGCGCTTACCAAGTCGTTCGGCCGACCCGGTTGCGTCCAATAAATCATCGGTAATCTGAAACGCCAACCCGAGGTGATGGCCGTAACGAGCCAGAGCGTCAATGGTATGGTCGTCGGCGCGCGCACTCAGCGCTCCCAGTCGGCAGGCCGTCTCGATCAGAGCCGCAGTCTTATGTAAGTGAATAAACTCCACCAGCTTGCGATCCGCGGGGTGCTCCTCACCGTCCAGATCGGCGGCCTGTCCGGCAATCATGGCCTCGGTTCCGGCTGCCAAGGTGCGCGCCAGTGACGCTGCCAGATGCTCGTCCTTGCACTCGGCCGTCAAGACCCTGAAAGCATGCGCGAGCAGCCAATCTCCCGCCAGCACCGCCATCCCTTCGCCGAACACCTTGTGATTAGTCGGGTGTCCGCGGCGAGTGTCGTCGTCGTCCATGGCCGGCAAATCATCGTGTATCAGCGAAAAGGTATGCACCAGCTCCAGCGCTATGGCCGCCGGCATGGCCGCCTCCGTCTGTCCGCCGCAAATCCGCGAGCACTCCAAAACCAGCAGCGGGCGCAAGCGTTTACCGCCGATCTTCAATGAGTACTGTACGGCGGCAGGCAGCCGACTGTGCGGTCCGATTGTGGCTTCGATGGCTCGAAAATGGGCTGCGAGGGCGGCGTCCACCTCGGCTTGCAACGAACCAAACCAGTCCGAAAAGCTCATGGTCGCGCCCACGTTAACGCCGGCAGCACAGCGCAGGGCGGTTTGCGGTCGGTCACTCTGGACGGTCGCCATTGCAACAGCATAAAGTGTGATCCTTCAGCTTGGAAGGGCGAGTGGCGCGGCTGGTGCAGGTCATTGGCGGCCCGCTGGTTGGTATGGAGCCAGAGATTACTCCCGAGCTGGTGCTGCACGCCTATCGCTGCGGCGCGTTTCCGATGGCCGATGAGTCCGGGGAAATTCACTGGTACAGCCCCGACCCACGCTGCATTTTCCCGCTCGATCGTTTCCACGTACCGCGCAGCGTCCGGCAATTGATCCGCCGAGAAGTGTTCGAGCTGCGTCTTGACACGGCCTTCGACGAAGTGATCGCAGCCTGCGCCGATCGTCCTGAAGGCACCTGGATCTCCGACGAGATCATCGCCATTTATCGCCAGCTACACCGTCGGCGCTTCGCCCATAGCGTCGAATGCTGGCAAGGAGACACGCTGGCAGGGGGGCTGTACGGCGTAGCGTTGGGCGGGGCATTTTTCGGTGAGTCCATGTTCACACGCGTGACCAATGCCTCTAAGGTCGCGCTGGTGCGTCTGGTCGAACACTTGCGGCAGCGCGGGTTCGTACTGCTAGATACCCAGTGGAGCACGCCGCACCTGCGGATCTTCGGGGCCGTCGAGATACCCCGGAGAGAGTACCTGCGCCGGTTACGCGAAGCCCTGGCCCTGCCTTGCCGCTTCTCGGACTGAGCCAACGCGCAGCCACGCCGGTCTGTCCCGACCTGATGTAGCCAAGTGTGCTCAGCCAGCGGGCAAGCCGCAGACCCCTAATGCAAGTACGCGGCAAGCAGAGGCTTGTGACTGCGGATGTGGAAAACAAGAAAAAAGCGGCGGACCGAACGGCTCGCCACACAAGGACGGCCCGCCAAGCCCCCCCAGCTTGACGGGCCGCGAACGTCCGCCAACCCCTCCGTCAGAAAGGTACGCGGACGCAGCCCGATCGTCTATTAGGGATTTCCCCAATAAATATTTTGTCGCCATCACACCGCATTGTCGGCACTGCCAAGTTCCGGGGGAACCGCCGACCGATGAATGAGGCTTTGACTGCACCACGGCAAGCGCCCCTGGGTCGATGTTATCGGCGGTTCGCGGATCAGCTCGCAAGCAGCATTAGCTGGCGGCGCCAGGCCGGCCGCGGAACGTGACCCAGGCCAGGGATTTGAAACTGGACCTGCCCGATACTATATTCAGGTTGAACGCGCGAGGAATGCTTATGCTCACGCTCACCAGGAAGACGGAATACGCCATCATCGCCGTCAGTCACTTGGCGAACGCCGGTGACAAGGTGGTCAGCGCCCGCGACATTGCCGAGCAGCACTCAGTTCCGTTGCCCCTCTTGATGAATGTGCTGAAACGCTTGAATCGGACCGGGCATGTCAACTCGGTGCGTGGGGCGCGCGGAGGGTACATGTTGGCGCTGCCGCCGGGGAAGATCTCGCTGGCCGACCTGATAGCGGCAGTAGAGGGGCCGGTGCATCTGACGCGCTGCACGAACACGGCCAAGACCCGCCGTGTGTGTGGGCTGACCTCGACCTGTCCGGTGCGCAGCTCGCTGGTGAAGGTGCATCAACGTTTGTACAGCTTCCTGTCGAGCGTTACGATTGCTGATTTAGCGTTCGATTCTCGATCGCGCCAAGAAAACGGCCCTGGCGATGGGCCCGCTGAGCCGGCTGCGAGAGTAATCGCGACATGAAAGTCTATCTCGATAACAACGCCACCACGCCCGTCGACCCCCAGGTTCTCGAAGCCATGCTGCCGTACTTCAGCGAGAAGTTCGGCAACGCGGCCTCGCGCAGCCACAGTTTCGGCTGGGAAGCCGAGGAGGCCGTGCAGACTGCCCGACAGCAAGTGGCGGCGCTGATCGGTGCGGACGAGAAGGAGATCATCTTCACCAGTGGTGCCACCGAGGGCAACAATCTGGTCATCAAGGGTGTGGCGGCCATGTACGCCGAGCAGGGGCGCCACATCATCACTCAGGCCACCGAGCACAAGGCGGTCATCGATCCCTGCAAGTATCTGGAGCAGCATGGCTACCGGGTGACCTTTCTGACCCCTGACCGCTACGGCCGCGTTGATCCGCAGCAAGTCGCCGAAGCCATCAAGGATGACACGATCCTGGTGTCGATCATGCACGGGAACAACGAGATCGGCACGCTGCAACCGATCACCGAGATCGGGCGGGTTTGCAAGGCGCGCGGCGTTCTCTTCCACACTGACGCCAGCCAGACCGTGGGCAAGGTGCCGATCGACGTGCAGGCTATGGGCATCGATTTGTTGACGTGCAGCGCTCACAAGATACACGGCCCCAAAGGGGTGGGGGCCGTGTACGTGCGCCGGCAGCGCCCGCGCGTGCGGCTGGAGCCGCTGTTGCATGGCGGTGGGCACGAGCGCGGCATGCGCAGCGGCACGCTGAACGTTCCCGGTATTGTCGGCTTGGGCACGGCCTGCGAATTGTGCCGCCGACACATGGACCGTGAACCGGCACGGCTAGCGGCTTTGCGCGATCGCCTGTACGCTGGCATCGTGGCGGCGCTGGACGAAGTGTACTTGAACGGCCACCCCACCGAGCGCACGCCGAGCAACCTGAACCTGTCGTTCAAATACGTCGAGGGCGAAAGCCTGATGATGGGAATGAGCGACGTGGCCGTCTCCAGCGGATCGGCCTGCACCAGTGCCTCGCTGGAACCCAGTTATGTGCTGCGGGCGATCGGTGTCCCCGATGAACTCGCCCATTGCAGCATTCGTTTCTCGGTAGGTCGCTTCAATACCGAGGCCGAGATCAACTACGCGGTCGATCGCGTGGTGGCAGCGGTGCGGAAACTGCGGGCCATGAGTCCGCTCTACGAATTGGCTGCGGAGCAGAAGAAATGAGCGTCTCACGGTCAGCCCGGCCGCCACAAAGACAACGCGCCGACCAGGCAACGGGCTGGGCCGGGCGCTGCCCCGTCGGTGGATGAGGTACCGGGAGTGGTCGATGGCTTACAGTCAGAAGATTCTCGAACACTACGAGAACCCGCGCAACGTGGGGTCGCTGGACCGCAACGCCGACAATGTCGGCACCGGCATCGTCGGTTCGCCGGCCTGCGGCGACGTGATGAAGCTTCAGATCATGGTGGACGAGAACGACAACATAATCGACGCGAAGTTCAAGACCTTCGGCTGCGGCTCAGCGATCGCCTCCAGCTCGCTGGCGACGGAGTGGATCAAAGGCAAGCATCTGGAGGATGCTCTGAAAATCAAGAACACCGACATCGTGCGCGAGCTGGCCCTGCCGCCGGTGAAAATCCACTGTAGCGTGCTGGCCGAGGATGCGATCCGGGCGGCGGTGGCCGACCTGAAGGCCAAGCGTGCCGCCCGCAAGCAGGCGCAAGCCGCCGACGTTGCCGGCCAGAGCAAGTGAGATTCGTGGCACGGACGCTGGCTGCGCGACGCGCAACCGAGTGCCCGACCCCTGGAGATCTGATGATGAGTACGACACCACAGACCGATTCGCAGCCCACCTCCTTGGCCGCCCGGCAGCGCGCCCGGGTCCCCGCCGAGGGCGAGGGTGTGCGGCTGACCGAGCTGGCCGCCAAGCAGGTGCGGCAATACATGGCGAAGACGGACAGCCCGGACACACAGTACTTGTACTTGGGCGTGAAGGGCGGTGGGTGCAGCGGATTGACCTACGTCCTGGATTTGCGAGATGAACGCTACGCCCCGGTAGCCGAGACCGACGAGGTCTTCCTGTCGCAGGATATCGTCATCGTCTGCGACCTGAAGAGCTATATGGTGGGCAATCTCTCCGGCACGACCATCGACTACGAAGATGGGTTGATGGGCAAGGGGTTCACTTTCAAGAACCCGAACGCCAAGCATTCTTGTGGCTGCGGGGCCAGCTATTCCGCCTGAGCGCGTCTGGCACGCTGAAGTCACGGCAGCTAAGCGACCGGCCTGGCGGTTTCCCGTACAGTGCTGGCACACGCGGCAAACGTAGGTCATCATTACCAGCATGTCTGCCCATCCGTCTTCAGCTCCCGCCAAGTGTCGGCACTGCCAGCGGCCGATGCCCTCGCCGTTATTCTGCGACCACTGTCACAGCCTGTATCCGGCCGAGGGGGGCGACCATTTCACGCTCTTGGGCATCGAGCGGAAATTCAATTTGGACCAGAACGAGCTGCGGCAACGTTATCTGCAAATATCGCGTGCCGTCCATCCGGACTACCACGGCACCGGCGAGCGGGCCGCAGCCAGCGTGATACTCAGCGCGCGACTGAACGAAGCCTACCGCGTGCTGGCCGATCCGGCGTTGCGGGCTGAGTATCTGCTGGAGTTGGCGGGCGGACCGTCGGCCGCCGCCGACAAGCACGTACCGCCCGATGTGCTGGCGGCCACTTTCGCGCTGCGTGAGCAGATCGCCGACGCCAAGGCCAGTCAGAGCGAAGCCGTGCTGGCCGACTGCCGGGAACGCGTGCGGCAGATGCACAGCGCCGCCATGCAGCAGGTGGCCGACCTGGCGCGTCGGCTGCCGGGCGACGCCGAGCTGCGCCAGCAGTTGCGCGGGGCGCTGAACACGGTACGCTACGCCCAGAAGCTGCAAAGCGAGCTGTGAACGCGGATGAGCACCGAAGACATCATCGTCGGCATCGACCTGGGGACGACCTTTTCGCTGGTCGCCTATGTGGACGAGGCCGGCCCGCACGTCATTCGCGACGACAACGGCGACGGGCGCGTCCCCTCGGTTATCGCGATTACGCCCACCGATGATCCGACGCGGCCGCAGGTAACCGTCGGCTGGGAGGCCCGCCGGCACGCGGTCGAAAACGTCCGGACGACGGTGTATTCGGTCAAACGCCTGATCGGCAAGGGACCGCAAGACCTGCGGGAAGAACTGCCCTACCTGACCTACACTGTTGCTCCCGGCCCACGCGACACCGTGCAGGTCGAGATCGCCGGCCTGCGCTACACCCCCGAAGAAATCTCGGCTCTGATCTTGCGCGAACTCAAGGTGCGGGCCGAACGTTACTTGGGCCGGCCCGTGCGCCGCGCGGTCATCACCGTGCCGGCCTACTTCGACGACGCCCAGCGACAGGCCACGCGCGATGCTGGAGCAGCCGCCGGCCTGGAAGTGGTGCGTATCGTCAACGAGCCGACGGCTGCCGCCCTGGCGTATGGTCTGGGTTTGCGTCAAAAGCATGTTCATCCGACGCCGACAGAAGCGGGACGTGTGGCTCTGCCCACGCCCACCTGCCCGACCACTTCCGCCGTGAAGCTGACCGCCGGCAGCGGCGAGACGGTCGCCGTCTACGACTTCGGCGGGGGCACCTTCGACATCTCGATCCTGCGCATCGAAGATGGCGTGTACCAGGTGCTGAGCACGGCAGGTGACACACATCTGGGCGGTGACGACATAGACCGCACCATTATCGACCTGGTAACCGGCGAGATTCGCGCCCGGTTTGACGTCTCCATCAGCGCTCCGGCCACGCGCCAGGCCCTGCGCAATCTGGCCGAGGAGATCAAGATTCGTCTGAGCGAGCGCGAGCGCGCCGACATCGAACTGGATCTTGGCAAGGGACGTGTCTACCGTCGCACCCTGACACGCGACGAGTTCGAGCAACTCGCTGCTCCGCTGGTCGAGCGCACCATCGCCCTGTGCCGCCAAGCCTTGCGCGATGCCGACCTGACGCCGGAGGACGTGCGGCAAGCTATCCTGGTCGGCGGCTCGACGCGCATGCCGCTGGTTCGCCGCCGAGTCGGCGAGTTGTTCGGCCGGGTACCGTACACCGCCCTCAACCCTGACGAAGTCGTGGCCATCGGGGCAGCCATCCAGGCGGCGATTCTGGCAGGCCGACAGCCCGACATGCTGCTGCTGGACGTGACGCCGCTGTCGCTGGGCATCGAGACCATGGGCGGGGCGATGGGCAAGCTCATCATGCGCAATACGACCATCCCCTGCCGGGCCACCGAGATGTTCACCACCTTCGTGGATGGACAGACCGCCATCCGGTTCAACGTATTGCAGGGCGAGCGCGAGCTGGCGGCGGACTGCCGCAGTCTGGGGGAATTCGTGCTCGACGGCATTCCGCCCATGCCGGCCGGCCTGCCCAAAATCGAGGTCGAGTTCCTGATTGACGCCAATGGCATTCTCAACGTGTCGGCCCGCGAGCTGCGCAGCGGAAAACAGGCCGCCATACAGATCGTCCCGACTCACGGGCTGACGCGCGAGGAGGTGGCCCGCATCACGCGCGAGAGCATCGTCCACGCGCAGCAGGACATCGCCGCCCACCGCCGCATCGACCTGCTCAACCAGGTCGAATTCGATACCCACAAGACCGAACAGATGCTGGCCCAGGTCGGACATCTGCTGGACCCGGCCGAACGTCGGCGGATCGAGACCGAGATCGCCGCCTTGCGCGACTTCGCACGCCAGACCGATGATTTGGACGAACTGTACCGCCGCCTGACGGCGTTCGGCCATGGTACGGTCCATCTGGCGGAGCTTGGCATCCGCGCGGCCTTGCAGGACGGCTCAGCAAACGAGACCTGATCGTGAGCCCGCACGCCCACTGCCCGGACGCTTTCGTCTCCCGTCCGACCCGTAACTACACGCTGCGCATCCTGACCCCCGACGGTCGCACGCACATCATCGCGGTCGATCCGCAACAACTGCCCGCCGACTGCGACGGACGTCCCGGTTCCATACTCAGCCTGGCGCTGGCCCACGGTGTCGAGATCGACCACGCTTGCGGCGGCGTGTGTGCCTGCGCTACGTGTCACGTGATCGTTCGATCCGGGTGGGAGTCCTGCAATCCCCCCAGCGATGAGGAAGAGGACCAGCTTGACGAGGCTGCCGGTGTGACCCCCAGATCACGCTTGGCGTGCCAGTGCATTCCCGATGGCACGCAGGATGTGGTGGTCGAAGTGCCCGCCTGGAACCGCAACCTGGTGCGCGAAGGGCACCACTGATGCACGCCGGAGCAGCGCACGCGTATAATGCCCTCTATGCGGCCGATCGGGGTCATTCTGTTGCCGCTGCTGTCGTGGCTGGCCGGCTGCAATGGCGATTGGCTGGAATCGGCTGGCCGCGTCACGCCGGAGCTGGCCAGCTCCAAAGCTGCGGTGGTCGCGGCCCGCTACCTGGCCGGTAACTACCCGGGCACGATCGACAGCACGCTCGACGACGCGGTGGTGGTCTATCACTTCACCTACGTCAATGGGGTGACGCTGTGGGCCTTGTTGTTGTGGCATGAGCAGTCCCAGAATCCTGCCTATCTGGAACAGGTGCGCGTTTCCCTGGAGAAGTACCGGGCAGAAGGCCTGTACCGGCCGGGAGGCGACGACCCGATCGACTACCTCGGCTCCATGGCCCACGCCACGCTGGCCTACTGCTTGCACACCGGCGATGAGCGCTTCTTGCAGGAAGCTCTGGATGCGGCGCGCTTCTTTCGTGACGGTGTCTCGCGCACGCCAGAAGGATTGATCGCTCACCACAGTGCGCCGCAGCGCGGCAAGATCTGGGCCGACGCCCTGTTCATGACCATGCCGCTCTTGGCCAAGGCTGGCAAGGTGCTGAACGATCCGACCTACTATGACGACGTTTTGGCGCAGTTTCGCGGCTTCAGCGCGCGCCTGCGCGATCGGCATACGGGCCTGTTTCACCACGGCTACAACTGGCACCGCACGGGACCGACGCCCGGCTACTGGGGGCGCGCTAATGGCTGGGTAGTCGTGGCCATGGTCGAGGTCCTCGACGCGATCCCGACGCAGCATCCCGGTCGCGAGGAGTTGTTGGCGCTGTACCAGGATTTCGCTGCCGCTCTCGTAGCCCGTCAGGGCCCTGGCGGTATGTGGCACCAATTGCTGAACCGCCTCGACAGCTACGAGGAGACCTCCGCCACCGGACTGATCTGCTACGCGTTGGCACGCGGCGTGCAGCGCGGCTGGTTGCCGGCCGACTATGCCGACGCCGTGCAGCACGCCCTGGCAGGCTTGTCGCGCATGATCTCGTGGAGCGGGGACATTTCCAACATCTGCCCGGGCACCGGGCCCCAGTCGTCGGAAAACGCTTATTTGAACCGCGCTCCACGGCGAAACGAATCGCACGGCATCGGCCCGGCGCTGCTCGGGCTGTATGCCGGGACGTTGCTGCCCAACTCGGCCGGAACCAGCGACGTTACAGAGGAATTACGATGATCATGGGAGCCTAACGATGTTGGCACGGCGTCGTTCGCGGCTTGTCGAGGCAGCGTTCTGGCTGTTGCCGCTGACCGTCTGGACAGGCTGCAACCAGGATATCTTCTCCCCAGCAGACGGCCTCACCTGGACACGGCATACGATCGCCGACGGGTTTGACGGTGCCGACGGCGTCAGACTTGGCGATCTGAACGGGGACGGCCGCAGCGACTTGGTCGCGACCTGGGAAGAAAGCGGCGTCGTGACAGTGCACTTCAACCCGGGCCCGGGGTTGGCCACCACCCGATGGCCGACGGTTGTCGTAGGTCGCGTGAACAGTCCCGAGGACGCCATTTTTTTTGACGTGGACGGTGACGGACGTCTGGACGTGGTCAGTTGCTGCCAAGGCAATACCCGAACGGTCTACGTCCACTGGGCACCGGTGACCGCCGATCTGGCTGACCCTGACCAGTGGCGCACCCAGGCGTTCCCGGCAACCGTGGGCGGTCAACAGTGGATGTTTGCCGCCGCCGCTCAGCTCGATGGATTCGGCGGCTTCGAGCTGATTTTGGGCGGTAAAGGTGATAGAGCCCGCGTCGGGTACCTGTCGTGCCGGACCGACCCCCGCAACCTCGCCAATTGGACCTGGACACCACTGGTCGAAGTCGCCTGGTGCATGTCGCTCATCCCGGCCGACGTGGACTCCGACGGCGATGCGGACATTGTATATACCGATCGGCAGGGCACGGGGCGCGGCGGTTGGTGGCTGGAGAACCCGCTGGAAGGCGGCGGTCTGCCGCTTTGGCAAACCCACCGCATCGGTACCACCGACCCCGAAGCCATGTTCATGGACTTGGGCGATTTCGACGGCGACGGTGCGTTCGACGCCTTCGTCGCGACCAGCCAGCGGTCGCTGGTGCACTGGCGACCGGTCGGCGATGTCCGCCTGCCATGGTTGGCGAAAACCATCACTTGGCCGGAGACTTTTGGCACCGGCAAAGCCGTGCGCGTCGCCGATCTGGATGGTGATGGCAGCAACGAGCTGGTCTTCAGTTGTGAGAACGCTGGCAACCGAGCCGGCCTGGGTCGGCTGACATCATATTCCATCGGCGGCGTCGGCGTGTGGCGTGCCGCGGCGATCAGCAACTCCGACGGTAGCAAGTTCGATCTGATCCAGTTGCTGGACGTGGACGGCGACGGCGATACGGATTTGATCACCACCGAGGAGTCGGCTGGCCTGGGCGTGGTCTGGTACGAGAACCCCAATTGACCGCCATCGCCTTCCCCAAAGATGCACGAGGACTCAGCGATGTCCGGGACTCCCTCAGTTGAGTCGGCCGACCGCACTCAGTCGGTTGGACCGCGGCGCAAGTATCTCACAGGCTTTCTATGGACGACGGTGGTTGGCGCCGTGCTGCTGGCCGGGCTGCGCGCCTGGTGGGGCTGGGAGGCCGAGCGGCGACTCAGCCAGCGCGTCGCCGCCTACCGGGCCGCCGGTCAACCAGTGCTTAGCGAAGACTTCGCCCTGCCACCCATCTCGGATGAGAAGAACGCCGCGGTCGCGCTACGGCAAGCTTCGGCGTTGCTAGGAAAGTTGCCAGATACGCCGGTTCCTTTCAGCAACCTGCTGGTGCCGGACGTGCAGGCGCAACATCGCGACTTCGTGGCCCAGTTCTTGCACGACCAGACGGAAGCATTGCGACTCTTGCGCGCAGCTCGAGATTGTCAGGCGGCACGCTGGGGTACCGTGCTGGCATCGCCGGTGATCGACGTGTGCCTGCGCGATGTGGGGTGGCAGCGCGATCTGGCCAAGCTGCTGATGCTGACGGCGATTCACCGGCACCAGACGGCGGATGATGCCGAGGCCGTCGAGTCGATACGCGACATGCTGGCGCTAGCCCGCCATGTCGAGGATGGCGAACCGTTCCTGATGACGCACCTGGTGCGCGTGGCGATCGACGCCCTGGCCACGCAAGCCGTCGAGGATATCTGCCGGGATCTGCGCGTGGCCCCCGCCGGCGTGCTCCCGGGCGACGGCAGCGCTCCACGCCAGACCGTTCTGGCGCTGATCGCCGAACTCCTGGATGAACGCTCGTTACAGACCGGCGGGCAGATGGCCATGTACGGCGAGCGCCTCCTGCAATTGGACTGTGTACAGCGGCTGACCGCGGGGCAGCTCGGGTTGTTGGCTGCTACAAAATCGCCTTCGGCTTTGGAACGGGTGGCGCTTCTGGTGATGGCGCCAGCCTGGAAGCTCGACGGTCTGGGCATGCTCGAGCGGACCACCCGCCTCGCTGAGGCGATCGTCGCCGACAACTGGCCTGATGCCCAAAGCAAGCTGCCGGCACGGCAGCCGGCAGCGAGTGGTCCGGTAGCGGCCGTGCGACTGATAAGCAGCGTGATGGAGCCTTCGCTGGACCGTGCAGTTCTGATTCACTTCCGGGTGCGGGTCGAAAGACGCCTGGCCGCTACCGCTCTGGCGATCCGCTTGTTCGAGATCGATCACGGTCGGCGGCCAAGCTCGCTGACGGCGCTTGTGCCCCACTTTCTGGCAGCGGTACCAAGCGACCCCTTCGCGACTGCCAACACACCCGTGCGTTATCTACCCGACACTACCTCGCCGCGTCTGTATAGTGTGGGCTCCAACGGCGTCGACGATGGAGGAGCCTTCGGGTTGAAGACCAATGGCGCTGTTGATCCGGAGGTTCTGGATCAGCCCTTCTTTTTGAACGGTGACCGTCCGCGGAGCCAGCCAATCGCCAATGGCCTGCCGAGCACATCACCATAGACTCTGAAGGATAACGAAAACATAAACGGCGGCCATCGGGGCCAGCGTCACGACCACTATTGCGAACGACGTCGCCAGGACGAGCGCGATGCCCCAACGTACGCGCCGGCCGACCGGCAAGCGGAGTGTGTATTTGCCGAATTGAAATATACGCCAGCAGCACAGGAGAACCAGCGCCGCTGCCGCCAGCAGGCCGGTCAGCCCCAGAACCATTGCCGGTATTTCCCGCTTCGCCACTTCCAGGAGGGCCCCGGAGACGAAGAAAACGAGAGTCAGTGGCATGAGCGCCAGCGGCGCCCAAGCGTAGTAGCTCAGCGCGGCTGCCCGGGTCTGATGCTCACTAGATAGATCACGCACGCGGAAGAAATCGCTGACCAGATTGGGAATCAGCGCCAAGACCAGAGCGCCCCACCCGGCGATGATAGTCAGTTCCATGACGTCCGCCGTCGGTTGCCCGCACAATCGGCTGACAAGCTCGTCCAATGCGAAGGTGGCCCCGACTGCCAGATACACCCAGGCGGCAGTGATCCAGTAAAAGCTCTGCGCGTTGGCGTAGCTAACCGGGCGCGCGATTTCCAGACAGAACTCGCGCGGCTGCTGGACGACCTGCCATACGGTCCGCCAATAGCCGGGCCAACGCCCCAGTGACGTGCGCAGCTCCCACGGAATGCGCGTGATGCCGGCGCGTAACGATGTTACGTCAAGCCCGCATTCCGGACAGCGCGAGCTGGTCAGCCCGCGCAGATCGTAACCACAGCGCGGACAAATTGCCCCGGCGGGCAGGGACATCAGGGGCAGAGCAATACTCGGCCGGAACTCGGTCTGACTCAAGCGGGCACTCCCCCAGAATCATGCCGCGCGCCGCAGCAGCCGGCAAGGGCTTAACCGCCGCGGCTATGGCTGGATGAGCGCCACGCCACCGGCGCGTAGTATGTATAATGAATGGCCATGGCCGACCCGACACTGCAAGTATTCGGCGACCCGCGGCGACACCAAAACATATCGGATATCATTCGCCGGCACTCCACGAATCGCGCCGACGTGCGCGATGTGTTCTTGGCGGGGCTGGACCTGTCGCGGGTAAAGGAAGTGCTCGATCTGGGCTGCGGGTTCGGGTTCACGACGCAGGCACTGGCGCCGCGGCTGGCGCCGGACGCCGCAATCGTCGGCGTGGATGCCTGCGCTCGAAACGAGGCGCCGTTTCTGGAGACCGTGAGTCGCAGCGCTCGCCGAGCGCGGTTCGTGCATCGGCGTTTGGAAAAGCGTCTGGATTGGCCTGATCGAAGCTTTGACCTGGTGGTGGCCAGTTATGCGCTCTATTTCTTTCCGCAGCTTCTGCCGGAGATGGCGCGCGTGCTCCGGCCCGATGGGCTGCTGCTGGCAGTGACGCACACGGAAGCGTCCTGTCGTGACCTGCTCCGGGCAGCGGGGTTGGTGCTGAAGCGTTCCCCACTGTTGGGCGTCATCCAGCGCTTCAGCGCCGAGAACGCCGACCAACTGTTGCGCCCACATTTCGGCGCGATCGAGCGGGTGGATTATGTTAACCAGCTAGTTTTCCAGGCCGACGAGTTCGATGACTTCCTGACCTACTTGCGCTTCAAGCTGCCACTGCTGCTGCCGGACTCCGAGCCGGGTGGCGAGCTGCCGCGACCGCTGGCCGACGCGATCCGCAAGGCTCTGGCCGGACGAGCGGCGATCAGCTTCCAAAAGGACGATGCGGCCTTCCGCTGTCGGGGACCACGATGCCACCAGCGCCTAGGTTCTGCTCGCAATGCGCCCAGCCGGTGACGACCCGCCAGGTTGAAGGGCGCCAGCGCGTCATTTGCCCGGCCTGTGAGACAGTGTTCTACGAGAACCCCTTGCCGGTGGCGGCAGCCATTGTCCTCAACGCCCAGCGGGAGGTGCTGCTGGTCCGTCGCCGCCATCCACCCCACCAGGGGCAGTGGTGCCTGCCGATGGGCTTCGCCGAGATGGGCGAGACCATCGCCGAAGCGGCCCTGCGCGAACTACGTGAGGAGACCGGCGTGGCAGGCCGCGTGGTGCGCCTGGTAGATACGGACTCGCTACCGGGTGAGCACTACGGCGATCTGCTGATTGTGACCTTCGAGGTGGAGAAAGTCGGTGGGCGCGAGCAGCCCGGCGACGACGCCGACGAAGTCCGTTATTTCCCGTTGGCCCGTCGCCCGCCCTTGGCTTTCAGCTCCAACGAGAAGGCCCTGCGCGAGTGCGTGGCAGCGCATCGGGATGATTGGGCTATGCAGGATTCGTTCGTCGCCCTTCAGCGGGAGCAGAACAGCACGCTGCTATCCGATAACCTGGTGGCACTGGTCCAGGTGCATTCCGCCGAGGTGGTCGGCAACTGGCTGGCAGACGTGCGCAGCAACGTCACCACGCCCAGCTACCATGATTATCCGGTCGAGCAGTTGCGCCAGCGTGCGGCGCAGGCCATCGCCCAGTTCGGACGCTGGCTGAAGGGCAACGAGGCGGACAGCGAGGTGGCGGCCTTCTACCGGGCTTTGGCCGCCGAGCGGCGCGCTGGCGGCTTCAGGCTGCAGGAAGTCCTCAGTTCGCTGACTCTGCTGAAAAAGCACGTCTGGCAGACGGCGCAGGCGCACGGGCTGTGGGCGCGACCGATCGACCTCTATCGCGTGCTGGAACTCAACCGACGCACTGCCGTCTTCTTCGATAAGGCCCTCTACCACACCGCCTGCGGGTTTGAGGCAGTGAATGACAGTGCTTGATCGGCCGACAGTGTTTCACATCCCGGCCGCTTTGCGCAGGTCGGCCACGCGATCGATCTTCTCCCAGGTGAAGTCCGGCAGCTCACGGCCGAAGTGGCCGTGCCGCGCCGTTTCGACATAGATCGGCCGGCGCAGATTCAAGTAGTTGATGATGCCGCGCGGCGTCAAGGGGAACAGCTCGCGAACGATCTGGCTGAGGCGCTGTTCGTCGAGGCGGCCAGTACCGTCAGTGTTGACCATGACACTGACCGGGTCGGCCACGCCGATGGCGTAGGCGAGCTGAATCTCACACACGTCGGCCAACTCGGCGGCCACGACGTTCTTGGCTATGTGTCGAGCCATGTAGGCCGCTGACCGATCGACCTTGGTGGGGTCCTTGCCAGAGAAGGCCCCCCCGCCATGTCGGCCCCGACCGCCGTAGGTGTCCACCATGATCTTCCGACCGGTCAACCCGGTGTCGCCGTGCGGTCCGCCGATCTCGAAGCGCCCGGTGGGGTTGATGTGCACGGTGATGCGCGGATTCCACCAGTCGTCCAGAACCGGTTTGATGATCTCGGCCACGACGGCGGCAGCCAGCTCCTTCTGGCGATCGTTCCACCTGGGCGCGTGCTGCGTGGAGAGCACCACAGTATCGACGCGCACCGGTCGGAGTCCCTCGTATTCCACGGTCACCTGACACTTGGCATCCGGCCGCAGGCCGGGAATGACCCCCTCCCGGCGCACACCCACCTGCTGTTCCATCATGCGATGGGCCAGTTGTATCGGCAGGGGCATGAGCTGCGGCGTCTCGCGGCAGGCGAACCCGAACATCATGCCCTGGTCCCCGGCCCCGTCGCGATCCACGCCCATGGCAATATCCGGCGACTGTCGTTTGATGGAAGTCAGCACGGCGCAAGACTCGTAATCGAACGCCATGTCTCCCGAGGTGTAGCCGATCTCCTTGATCGTCTCGCGTACGATGTCGGGGATCTCGACATAGGCCCGAGTAGTGACCTCGCCTGCAATTACCGCCATCCCCGTGGAAACCAGCGTTTCGATGGCGACACGCGAGTACTCATCCTGGGCCAGCATGGCGTCCAGGATGGCGTCAGAGATCTGGTCTGCCACCTTGTCCGGATGTCCCATGCTGACCGACTCGGAGGTGAACAGGTACTTCCTGGTGTCCGCGTTTGCCAAGGCAGGCTCCTTGCTTTAGTCTGGCGGGCATGCCGCGCCGGGTGCACAATCAAGCAACGTAGTCTAGTGGTGTCGAACGACAACGACAAGATCGCCCAGGGCGCACCTTCCCGGCCTGATGACTCGTTCAACCTTCGATAGACTGGCGCGTGGCCGACGCATCTCGCTCTTCGGGCTGCTGACCAACCTAGTCCTGGCGGCGCTGAAGCTGCTTGCCGGTCTGATCGGCCATTCCTTTGCCCTGATTGCCGACGCTATCGAATCGTCGCTGGACGTGGTGGCCTCGTTCATCGTCTGGCGCGGTTTGCAGCTTGCCGGCGTGCCCGCCGACCGTGACCACCCCTACGGTCACGGGCGCGCCGAGTCGCTGGCCGGGATGATCGTGGCGATGCTCATCCTGGCTGCTGGTGTCGGGGTGGCGGCCGGCGCCATCCACGGCCTGCTCTCTCCCAAGGAGCCGCCGGCGTGGTTCACTTTGCCGGCGATTCTCGGCGTGGTGGCCATAAAGGAAACCCTGTTCCGTGTGGTGCGTCGCGCGGCGCGGCAGACCGGCAGCGGCGCTGTGCTGGTCGATGCTTGGCACCATCGCAGCGATGCCATCACCTCCGCCGCCGCCGCCATCGGGGTGGCGATTGCCCTGATCGGCGGACCAGCCTACGCGCAGGCTGACAACTGGGCCGCACTGCTAGCGGCCGCGGTGATCGTCTTCAATGGACTGCGACTCTTCCGCATGCCCTTGCGCGAGCTGATGGACACGCACCCCCGTGAGGTCGTGGATCGGGCGCGCGCCGTGGCGGCCAGCGTACCCGGCGTGGCGGGCATCGAGAAGGTGCTGGCCCGCAAGAGCGGATTGAATTACCTGGTGGACATGCACGTCGAGGTCGCCGGCAACATGTCTGTCGATCACGCCCACAGCATCGCCCACGATGTCAAGAATGCCGTGCGCGCCGCCATGCCCGACGTCCAGGACGTCTTGATCCATATCGAACCCCACCAGCCCGCACGCTGAACCCCTCCCACCGTTCTGCCCGTCAGCCGCCGATCGTCTCCAGCACGGCCTCCAGCAGATGACCGTTGGTCGCCAATATGTCAGGCGCAGTATGTGTCGGACGCCCGCTCCAGTCGGTGACGGTGCCGCCTGCTTCAGTCACGATCGGCACCAGCGCCGCCGTGTCCCAGACGCTCATGATCGGGTCCAGCACGACTTCGGCACGCCCCGTGGCCAGCAGCCCGTAGCCGTAGGCATCCGACCAGCCGCGATCGAGCTTGCAGGCCGCCAGCAAACGCTCGTACTGTGCGCCACGGCCGCAGCGATACATGAGTTTGGCTGATGTCAGTACCAGCCGTGCTTCGGACAACGTACGCACTGGCGAAACATGCGCCGGTTGGCCATTGCAGCGACAACCCAGGCCGCGCGCTGCCCAGATCGTCTCGCCCAGCGCCGGCAGATGTAGCACTCCCACCAGTGGCTCACCCGCCCACTCGAAGGCAACCAGCACGCTGTAGAGCGGCACCCCGCTGACGAACGATACTGTCCCGTCGATCGGGTCCAGAATCCAGCGCCCCGGGGTGCGAGCGGGGCATTCGCCAAACTCTTCGCCGATGATGCCGTGCTCAGGGAATGCGGCCGCGATGCGCCCGCGCAACAGCTCCTCCGCAGCGCGATCGGCAGCGGTCACCGGCGTGTTATCGGTCTTCAGTTCCACTCGCGTCCCGGACCGGAAGTGTTCCAGCGTGAGGGCACCGGCCAGGTGAGCGCTCTCCACTGCGAAATCCAGGAGGCGTGTCAGATCGGGCACGTCCATCGTCAGCCCTCGCAGCCCCGTTCGGCAGCCGGACACATTGTTCACCATTGCCGTCCACTTGCCAAACGCGACTATAGCGGACCTGCCGATGGAATTCTCGAAAAGACCATTGCCGCCAGTGGCCACCGGCGCGTTATGATGGGACGGTCAGAACTGGTTAGTGCACGGGGGCCAGGAGCGCTGGCGTGGGATATCAGGGTGGCGACCGGCAGGGCACGTGGCGTGCCGACGATCGGTGGCGCGCGTCTGCCTGCGCGTCGCACAAGCCTTGGCCGGTCCCGGGCTATCCGCGCCGGCTGGGCGTCTTGCCAGTAATCCAGTTGATCTGTTCCGGAGCTGCACGTAAGCCCCGGCCTTCAGGCGGCAGGGTGGTCCGCCAAGCTCCGGGCTTACCGACCGGTCGCGTGCGAAAGGAGCATCCGCATGTCAGGTAAAAGGATTTCACTCGGTTTAGGTTGCCTGGTCGTGGTGTGGCTGCTGGCGTTGCCAGCGGCCGCTCAAGTTTGGCTTGACTTGGGAGCGCCGGCCGCTCCGTCACTGACTTCCGCCGCCGTTGAAGCCGCCCCCCGGCTGACCGTGGAGCGGGCAGACCTGCTGGCCCTGCGCGTGCGGGCGGAGACCTTCGGGGTGCGCGTTGCGCCACGTCAACCGAGCGGCCGCGCTTCCGTGGCAGCCAGCTTCGTCACGGTGGACTGGCCTGATACAGCGATTTATGGCGAGATTGGAGAACCGGCGTTGCCCGTCATTCGTCGGCTCTTTGTGATTCCTGGCGAAGCCACACTGTCGCTGCGCTGGGACGCCGGTCAGTCCGTGACAGTCGAGATGGCGGCGCTGGCCACGCAGCCTGGCGGAGCTGTGCCGCTGCTTTGGCCCGTGCAAGCACCGGTCGAGAAGCTGCCGGGCGCGCTGGAGAATGCGGAATTCGCGTTCGATTGGGCGGCTTACACGCAGAATGCCGAGTTGCCGGCCGAGCGCGTCACAGTCCAGGAAGTCGGGATCGTGCGTGGTCAGCGGCTTGGACTGTTGGAGATCCGGCCGGTGGCCTACAACCCCGGCGCCGGCACCTTGACCTTCTGCCCGCAAATCAGTGTTGAGATCGAGTTCAGTAGCAGCAGGGCTGTCGCCCCTCAGGTTGCACCCCCGCCCTTCTTGCAGCGCGTGGTGCTCAACCCGCAGGTTCTGCCGGACGTGGCCGGCCGCGGCAGTGGCAACTACCTGATCGTGGTGGCGCCGGCCTACCAGACGACGATTGCGCCGTTCGCTGCCGCCAAGCAGGCCCAAGGATTCAATGTGACCACCTGGGTGGCAACGTCGGCCAGCAACACAGCTATCAAAAACTACATTGTCAGTCTGTGGGGTGGGCCGAACGCACCCGATTATCTGTTGCTGGTCGGCGATACGGACACGATTCCGCACTGGACTGGCGGCGGGGCCGGCACGCCGCCCACCGATCTGCCCTATGCTTGCATGGACGGCAGCGCCGACTGGTTCCCGGATATCGCCTACGGGCGCTTCCCGGTGCGCAATGCGCAGCAGTTGCAGGCCATCATCGACAAGACGCTCTACTATGAAAACGGGCCGTTGGCCGACCCGCAGTATGTCAAGCGCGCCGTCTTCATGGCCAGCGAAGACAACTACACTGTCAGCGAGGGAACGCACAACTGGGTGATCAACAATTACATGATCCCCAACGAGATCGCGTCGGATAAGCTCTACTGCCACACCTACCACGCTACGACACAGCAGGTGCGCGACTCGTTCAATGGCGGGCGCTTCTTCGGCATCTACAGCGGTCACGGCAGCGAGACTTCCTGGGCCGACGGCCCGCCCTTCTCGCAGACCGACGTGCGCAATCTGACCAACCTGAACATGTACCCGTTCGTGTGCAGCTTCGCCTGCCTGACCGGCAACTTCACGCTGGAGGAGTGTTTCACCGAGACTTGGATCCGCCAGGCCAACAAGGCGGCCTTGGCGATCTACGGCTCGTCGGTCACCAGCTATTGGACCGAGGACGACGTGCTGGAGAAGCGTTTGTTCGACTCGATCTATGATGAGAACGACCCGGTTCCGCCCGAGGTCGGCCCGGTGTGGAACGACACCATGCTGCGCTACCTGGCGCAGATGGGCAACAATTCGACCACGCGGCGCTACTTCGAAATGTACAACTTGATGGGCGACCCCAGCCTGCGCTTCCCCGGTCATTGCTCCGAGGCCGGCGTCATCCAGCTGGATGCCCAGGTGTACAACTGCACCGATCTGGTGACCATCGCGGTCACCGATTGCGGCCCGAACACCAATCCGAATGTTGTTGAGCAGATCAGCGTGGCGGTGGATTCAACTTCAGAGGTCGGCGTCGAGCAGGCCGTCCTGATTGAGACCGGGCCGGATACCGCCGAGTTCCGCGGCAGCATCGCCACCAGCACCAGCAACAGCCCGGGCGTGCTCCTGGTCGCGCATGGCGACACCATCACCGTCACCTACATCGATGCCAACAACGGCCAAGGCGGTTACAACGTGCCGGTCGTAGCTACTGCCGGTGTGGACTGCCAGTCGCCGGCCATCGGCAGTGTAACGGTAACGGATATCAGTTCCAGCAGCGCCAAGGTGCGGTTCACGTCCGATGAGCCGGTCAAGGCCACCGTCTACTACGGGCTGAGCTGCGGCCAGCTCGTCGGCGAAGCAAGCAGTGCGGGCTACAGCACCAATCCAGTGGTGAACCTGACCAACCTGGCCCAGAACACACGCTACTACTTCGCCGTCCGGGCCGAGGACGAGGCCAGCAACTTCACCTATGACGACAACGGCGGGATCTGCTACACCTTCAAGACGCTGCGTGGGCCCCAGGCCGTCTATGTGTTCAACATGGACACGAATCCGGGTTGGACAATCTCCGGCGGCGCCTGGGCCTGGGGCAAGCCGACCGGCGGCGGCGGACAGTACGGCAACCCCGACCCGACCGCCGGCCACACCGGCCAGAATGTCTACGGCTACAACCTCAATGGCGATTACACCAACAACATGCCGGAGTACCACCTGACCACGACGCCGCTCGATTGCACCGGCCTGACTGAGGTCTCGCTGCGCTTCTGGCGCTGGCTAGGCGTCGAGCGTTCCCGCTATGACCACGCCTATCTGCGGATCAGCACCAACGGCAGCAGTTGGACCACGGTCTGGCAGAACCCGGACAGCAGCCTGTCGGACAGCGCCTGGACTCTGCAAGAGTTCGATATCTCCGCTTACGCCAGCAACCAGCCGAGGGTCTACTTGCGGTGGACGATGGGTACGACCGACGGTAGCATCGTGTACTGCGGCTGGAATATCGACGACGTCGAACTCTGGGCAACGGTGCCGGTACAGATCCTGGTCGGCGATGTCAATTGCGATGGAGAGGTGAACCTGCTTGATATCAACCCATTCGTGCTGGCGCTGACCAACCCGGCCGGATACGAAGCCCAGTATCCGGACTGCCCGTTCGAAAATCGGGACATCAACGGCGACGGGCTTTGCAATTTGAACGACATCAACCCGTTCGTTCGCCTGCTGACCGGGCCGTGACACGAGGGCGATACTTTTCAACCGGCCAGTGACCGATACGGGCCGGCTCGCAACCGCCGCCTCGGCCGAATCACCGTCGGGGCGGCGGTTTCGTGCGCGGTTGCGGGGCAGGGGTGGGGCGCAAAACCACTAACTGTCCACAGGCCGATGCGTCTACAATAGTGGATGAGTGCCTCGGGCGACACTTTGTGAGGGTAATAAGATGGCCCGCTCAGGTTCAGTTTTCGGCAAGTTGGGGCTGCTGGTAGTGGGCGTGATGGCAGGACCGGCCGCGGCCGGCGATTTCTCTTTCAGTTTCGGCTTCAGTTCAGCTTCGTGGGGCTATCCCGCCTACAGCAGCAGCTACGTTTACTATGACCCCTGGCCGATCGTTTACACCGATTGCTCCCCGAGTGTCGTGGTTTATGAACGCTGCCCGACGGTCGTGTACCGCGAGTGCCGCCCATCGGTTGTGGTCTACCGTGATTGGACACCTTCATACACTCGTTCGTGCCCACCACCGACGGTAGTTCGCCGCACATATGAGCGAACCTATTATCGCGCACCGAGTACCTCGTACTACCGCACTTACGAGCGCTGTGGTCCGCCGCGCGCGCACTATCGAGCACCCACCTACCGCGAGCATTATCGGACGCGCTATTACAGCCCGGCCGAGCGTTGCTACGGACGGCCAAGTTACCAGCGCTCGACTGTCCGCGTGTATCGATAAGCGTCTTGACGTGTTCCGGCAGCAGCGCTCGCCGGCTGGCAAGAAGGCTGTGAGCACACGCGGTGCCGCGCACTGCTGTCGCACTATGCAATAATTAGCTCAGAACTACCGGCTCGATTCCCAATACCTCGCACGCCGCCGCCAGTGCGGCCACATGGTCACCAATGATGGCGTGGATGTGGTTGCTGCTGTAGTTGTCGCGCAGGCTGGCAAGTGAGATGTCGAAGCGTGCGTAGGCGTGCGGCCACTCGTAAGTAGTTTGACGGGCCAGTTTCTCCTGCTGCGCGCGCGCCAGCTTGACGAACGCACCGCTGAAAATGTGCATCAGGAAGCGGCCGCCCTTGCGCACGATGCGCCCGAAAGTGACCTTCGGCGCTGGCGCGGCGTAGAACTGCACACTACCGCCGCCGGCGCGGAAGTAGAACTCCGACGCCGGGCGAATGTGGCACTGCCGCCAGTTCTGCCGATAGTCGTCCGAGCGTTTGGCGAACCAGGGAGCGTGCTGGCCGCTATTAACCAGGTCGTAGAGGTCCAGGTCTTGGTGGTAGTGGCGCAGGTCGGCGAACAGCACCGGCGTGCCCGTCAGGTGGTGCATGAGCTGCATCGTCAGCGCCCCGTTGCTGTCGCACTCGGTGGCACAGATGAGCGGTTTCTTCGGACTTTGCTCCCAGTCAGCCGTATCGTTGAGCAGCGCTTCCTGAACATCGGCAATGCACAGGTCGGACCACTCGGTCATGTCAAGCTGCCCCGTCAGCCCGCAGAAGTCGATGCCCTCCTGGCGACAGAAGTCTTTCATGGCCAGATACATGCGCACTTGGCGGGCCAGCGTGCCGTCCAAACCCGGAGTCAGCTTCTTGTCATCGTAGTGGATCTTAGCGCAGTGCTTCTCAAGCCAGGCCAGACCGGCGGCCACGCGGTCCTCGGCTATACGTTTGGCCATCTGCCAGAGATGCAACTGCCCGCGGTGATAGACGTGGATGCCGAACTGCTGCATCCACTGCGACGGGTCGATGTGCCCGGTGTACATCCCCATGGACGGGCCGTCGAACTGACCGTAGCGCAGCCCGTGCAGCAGGGCCGCCGCCCTTTCGCCGCGTGCGCGCTGGTCGGGGTCGTGCAGGTGCAGAAAACGCTCCACTTGCCGTTGCACTTCTGGCCTGCGGATGTCTCCCAGCACGCGCCCGAAAGGCCGGTCGATCTCGTTCAACGTGCCGGCTGACGCGAAAAACGCCACCCAGCCGGGATGCGAGGGCAGGATGTTTCCGATCAGCAGGATCGGCACTTCTGGTATCAGGTTCGCAACCTGAGCCGTGAGGTCCGGGAAAGACCAGACGCAGAAGTTGAAGACCACGACGTCCGGGTAGGTTAGCGCGACACGCTGAGCCTCACGCCGGGCCGTCTCGTAGTTCCACACGATTTTCTTGGCGGCCACGACGGTGTGTTTCTTCTGCCGGAAGTAGCCGACCAGCCGCTCTTGGAACATCCGACAGTCTTTCTCAGTGGCCTTGGCGACGCGCGCCCGCCCATCAGTGAAGGTGATGACGCCAATCTTCATGTCGTGCTCCCAAGCGGGCAGCGCAACCGCCTTGCTCGACGCGATCACGCCCGCTTTCGCATATTAGGTTCCGCGGACTTCGCTTCCGCAAGCACCGGGCAGCCGGTCGATTGGTGGTTGTGTCGCGGGCGCGACGGCTTAGAATCCTCGGCAGGGCGCTGTCGCCCCCCTCGGCGGCGCGCCGCGTAGGGCGAGGTCTATGGTGCCACCGCGCAAGAATCGTCCAGTCCTTTTCGAAGTTGTGGCCCGCACGCAGCGTTCCCGGCGGCGCGGGGCGAGCGGTCCCGGGAGCACCCCACCGGGCCCAGCGAACACGGCGGTGCCAGCGAGGGAACCACCATCGAGCGCCGGCTCTGCTCAGCGCGAGCCGACCCTGCGCGTGGCCGCTGGCCGACTGCATCTGGTCCTGGCTTGGCCACATCTGGTCATTCTGGCAGTGCTGCTGCTGGCTGTCGTGGTGGCAGCGTTCCAGGCTGGCGCCCGCAGTGCGCAACCACCCGCCAGCGGCACCGGCGAGCTGGAGGAGCTGCTGGCCGGACCGGCACCCACGGCCGCTCAGCCAGCGGAGGTGAACCCACCCACTCCGACGCGCGGACGCGGCAGCACCCCGGTGTTTACGCCGCTCTCTGAGATTACGCCGCTGGAAAACGACGGTCGCACACCGCCGCCAGTGGCGGAGGCAGCACCTGAATCGCCGGAGCCGGCCGCGCTAGTGCCGGGCGCGTACTACGTGGTAGTGCAGCATTTTCCGCGGCGTTCGCGAGAGGCCGCCGAGGCCGCGCGCGAGTTTCTGCGCTCGCGTGGCGTGGAGTGCGTGTTGCACGGTGGCGCGGGCGACTGGATGCTGATTGTCGCCCAGCCTTTTGCCAGTGAGCGCGAGGCCGCCAGGCTCGTGACCCGCGTGCGCGAGCTCGGCAAAGAATACTTCCCGACCGGGCGTTACGACTTCAAAGAAGCCGCAGCCCGCAAGTTCTGAGCGCCGATCCGGTTTGCTGCGCAGCGCCGTTGGGGAGTTCATGGCCGTGACCCGTCTGGAGCAGCTTCAGAAACTGGCCGCCGCTCAGCCGCACGATCCGCTGGCGCATTACGGCGTCGGGCTGGAGCACATGAATCTCCAGCAGTGGGAACCGGCGATTGCGGCCTTCGATCGCGCCTTGCAGGCCGACGCGAATTACGTGGCGGCGTACATGCAGAAGGCACGAGCCGAACTGAAACTCGGGCGGCGGACGGCGGCGCTCCAAACACTACAGCGCGGGGTGGCGCTGGCCCGGGCCCAGGGCGACCGACATGCCGCCGACGAGATGAACAAGTTGCTGGAGACCCTGATGTGAATCCGCTGCGTCTGGCTATCGCTGGCTCCACCGGGCGTATGGGACAGGTGTTGATCCGCTTGACTGCCGCCGAAGCTGATCTCCGCCTGGTAGCCGCTGTGACACGAACCGACGATCCCTTGCTCGGACGTGACGCCGGGCAAGTGGCCGGCGTGGCGCCACTGGGTGTCGCCATCAGCAGCGATATCTCCAGAGATTGCGACGTGCTGATCGAGTTCACCTCGCCGGCGGGGTGTCGGCAATGGGCCGACTGGTGCGCGCAGCGCGGCGTGGCGCTGGTCAGCGGCACGACCGGCCTGCGCCCGACCGAACAAAGCGCGCTGCGCGCCGCGGCAGCTCAAATTCCAGTGGTGTGGTCGCCCAATATGAGCGTCGGTGTCAACCTGCTGTTCGAGCTGGTCGGCCTGCTGGCCGACCGACTGGACGAGCACTGGGACGTAGAGCTGTGCGAAACCCACCACCGCCAGAAGATCGACGCCCCCAGCGGGACGGCTCTAGCTCTCCTGGAGGCTATCTGCGCCCGGCGTGGACGACCGGCCCCCGAGGTTGTAGTCCACGGGCGACATGGAGCGGCCGGTCCGCGACCGCCCGGCCAGATCGGCGTGCACGCCCTGCGTATGGGCAGCATCGTCGGTCGGCACGAGGTGCACTTCGCGTCGGCCGCCGAGTGTCTCACGCTGCGCCACGAGGCCCTGTCACGGGATGCTTTCGCGCTTGGAGCACTGCGGGCGGCACGCTGGCTGCGGGGGCGCGCCGCGGGAATGTACAGTATGCGCGACGTGCTGTTCGGCTGAGGGGCACCGGGCCGGCCAGGCGTGCCAAGGGCGCTGGGCGCGCACTGGGGCGGGTGCTTATCTACGCGCCCATCTGGAGCGTGGCCAAACCGCTGGGAACGTCCTCAACGAATTCAAAGATGCGGTCCAGACCGGTCACCAGGAATACGCCCCAGACTTGCCGGTTGACGCCTGCCAGTTTCAGTCGCCGGTGGTTCGTGATCGTCACCAGTTTGCGCAGCTTCAACAGATGGGCGATGTTCGAAGAGTTCAGGTAGTTCACGCCGGACAGGTTGAGCAGCACGTCCTGCCGAGTGTCCTTCGTGCACTGTTCGATAATCGCCGTCAGATCATCGGTGAACTGTGGATCGTCCCCCAGCTCGCCCAGAATCACGGTCTCCGACCATTGCTGCACGGACATGCTGAAACCCCAGGCTAAAAGAGTCGACCGGACCGTCCGGCTCCCTCGGGGCTGTGACAATACGACCGAATAACAACACCGTCAACCGGGCAACCAATAGACAGCGTCCACATGGCGTCGCCTCCCTGCGCTCTGCCGTATAGACTGACCGCAACTGTTTACCGTTCGACCGCCGTGCCGCCCGGCGTCTGGCAGGTGACCAGCGATGGCCGAGACAGCACAGCCCCGCAGACGAAGGCGTTCATCCAAGGCGCGCCGCCTCCAACCCCTGCTGTGGGCGCTGGGGGGCGCCCTGCTGGGGGCACTGACGGCCAAGCTGCTCGATCACGGCCAGCGCACTATTCCCATCGACCATACGCGTACGCCCGCCCAGCAGTATCGTTGGACGGATCTGCCGGCCCCCGGTTTCCCGATCCCGCCGCAGGCCCGCTACCTGTCCGGGTTGCGGGTAGTGCTCGATCCGGGACATGTGGGACAGCGCGACCCGGGCGGGACCTGGAAACGCGGGCCGACCGGGTTGCGCGAAGCGGAAGTGAATCTGCGGGTCGCGCAATTCCTGCGCCAGTTTCTGGAAGCCGCCAACGCCGAGGTGCGTCTGACGCGTTCGACCGATGAAAGCCTGGACCTGCCCGATAAGGACGATTTGCAACAACGTGTCGAGCTGGCCAATAGTTGGCCGGCGGATCTGTTCCTCTCGATCCACCACAACGCCAGCGCGGATGCGCGCGCCAACTACACGGCCGTGTTTTATCACGGTGGGCCGGGGCGCAGTCCGGCCAGTCTGGATGCGGCGCGGCACCTGGCCGCCGGTCTGAGCGCTGCCCTGCGATTGGAGACACAACTGCCCTGCCCGGTGGTGAGCGATTTGGCGCTGCATGCCAACGACGGCTTCGCTGTGCTGCGATTGGCGGAAGTTCCGGCCGTGTTGTGCGAAGCCTCATTTCATACTAATCCGCAGGAGGAGCAGCGGCTGCGTGACCCGCTGTATAATCGCCGCGAGGCCTACGGTCTGTTCGTCGGGCTGGTGGGGTGGGCGTATGACGGGCTACCACGCGTGCGGCTGCTCCAGCCGGCCGACGGGCGCGTGCGGCGCGGGGGCGAGGTGATTGTCGAGCTGGACGATGGCTTGAGCGCGCGTGGCGGGCTGGGCGGAGATCGCCGAGAGATACGAGCAGACTCGCTGCGGGTGCAGCTCGGGGAGCGCAAAGTGCCGTACGCGGTCGACTGGGCGCGTCGGCGTCTGCGCGTCACGATACCGCGCCAGCAGCGCAGCGCGACAACGCTGCTGGAAGTCGATTTCGTCAATCTGCTCGGGCAGCATGTTCTGCACCCGCGTTTGGTGCTAGAGATAAGCGATTGACGTCGACCACCCTGGGAGAAAGAAGCGGCCCGTCACTTCGGCAGGTGACGGGCCGCAGACCGGACGAATCAGCAGGCTCCGTGTTGCAATGTGCCCGGTCAGGACCTTCAAACGGGCCGCTACACCGGAGCTACTTCCAGTTGTAGTTACTGAACGGGCGGGCGGTCGGTGGCCGGGTCGTCGCCACCAGCCAGCAGTTCCCCTTGCCCCGCGTCACGTCTTTGATCGCCCCGCCGAAGCGCTGCCGCAGATAACGGTACGCTGCCCGCGGGGTGCCATAGTTCCAGCGGCTGCCAAAGTACTTGCAGAAGTCACGATTGTTGAACTTGTAGACCTGCACACCGCTGTTGATGTAGCGCATCCACTTGTTGGCGTTGGTCGGCGAGAAGTAGGTCCGCGACCCGGCGCCGGTGAACTGCGCGTAGATGTTCCGGTACGAACCCATCCGCCACTGGCACTCCTGCCGCACCGTCTTGAACTTCGGGGAGTTGCAGGGATAGGTGGTGGTCGGCGGGTTGTACTTCGGCGTGTTCCACTTGTTCCAGTTGTACCTACGGGAAGTCGTCGTGGTCTTTCTCGGTGGCATAAGACTCTCCACAATGGCCTGCTGTCCGTCGTGGCGACTTAACGACAGTCACTTTCGCTTTATCGGGAAATAGCAGGGTGAGATTGAATAGTGCGATTGGGAGGCGGCCGGGTTGCAACATCGGGTGCCGCGTCATCCTCGGCCACCGAGGTCTACTCGGACGCCACCATAGTGGCGCGGGCGGACCATCGCCGGGACACTATCATTCAGGTAGACTGATCTGCAACCCGCGGGCCGCGGGTTGTGCGGAGGTGCCAGCCATGACGAACACCATTATTCGTCAATCGCCTGGTGGCCCCAGCGAGCGGCTGCGCCGTGGCTTTCTCGGTCTCTGCGCTACCGTGTTGCTCGGGAGCCTGCCGACCATGGTCGTTGCCGGTAGCGGGGTCGGCGGTCGCGGGGCCGTGTTGCCGATACGCGGCATGATCGACGACATCATGCGCGACAGCGTGGAACGGCGAATACAGGCTGCCCGGGACGCTGGAGCCACGGTGCTAATCTTCGAGCTGGATACGCCCGGCGGGCTGGTCACCAGTGCCTTGGATATCTGTCGCCAAATCAAGGGTCTTCCGCCCGATATCCGCACCGTGGCCTGGGTCCACCACCAAGCCTACAGCGCCGGGGCCATGATTGCTGTCGCTTGTCAGGAGATCTGGATGAGCCCGTCCTCGGCCATCGGCGATTGTGCTCCCATCATGGTGGTGCCGATGGGCGGAGTGCAGGAGCTCGGCCCGGCCGAGCGCGCCAAAGTCGAAAGCCCGATCTTGCAGGAGTTCCGCGACTCGGCAGCGCGAAACGGTTACAACCCATTGCTCTCACGCGCCATGGTGGCTGTCGGCGAGGAAGTCTGGTGGCTGGAGAACGTGGCCGACCCGACCGAGCGCCGCTTCGTGTCCGGGGATGACAAGAAAAAGCTTGTCGATGACATCGAACCCGACAAACGGGAATGGAGACTGGTTGAAAACTACACGCTTCCCGAGATCGGCCGGACGATTAGCGTCTCCCAGCCGGTCGATCGCCCCGACGAGTTGCTCACGATGTCGCAGTACGACGCGGTGGCCTATGGTTTCGCCCGCGGGATCGCCGCCGACCTTGATGATCTGGCCGGACGGCTCGAGCTGAGCGGGCCGCCGACCTTGTTTGCCCAGTCAGGCTGGGAGAAGTTTGCCGCATGGCTCAACAGTCCGGTGGTCCGCGGCATCTTGCTGGTGATCGTGCTGATCGGCGCGTACATGGAGTTTCAGTCGCCCGGGTTGATCCTGCCCGGAGCGACTGCGTTGGTGGCGCTGGCGATTTTCCTGGCGGCGCCCTATGCTGCCGGTCTGGCGAGCATCTGGACGATCGTCATCCTGGTAGTCGGGCTGATCCTGTTAAGCATCGAGGTGTTTCTCATTCCCGGGTTTGGCATCGTCGGCCTGCTCGGTATTGCGTTGATCCTGGTCGGCCTGCTAGCCACCTTCGTTCCGACGGACCCGGCACTCCCGACCTTTTCAGCACCGAGCTTGAGCAACATGTGGCGGGGCGCGGTAACCGGCCTGAAAGTGCTTGTGAGCAGCGTAATCGCTTCCATGATCGGGATAGTGCTGCTGGTGCGCTATCTGCCACAGTCGCGCATCGCCACTGGCGTGATAACTGACAGTCCCCCGCCGGAGGCCGTGCTGCCGCCCGAGCCGTACGGCGGGCTTATCCAAGTCGGGGCGGTGGGTATTGTCACGGCCGATTTGCGCCCCGGTGGGCAAGCGAGATTCGGGTCCGAAATCGTAGACGTCCACAGCCAAACGGGTTATGTTGAGCGTGGCACGAAGGTGCAGGTCGTTCGGCGCGATGGTTTGGAGATCGTTGTTCGCCCACTGACAGGCGAGCAGGGGAACACGTGAAAGGGTAGATCATGCCCGCTTGGGTCTGGTTGTTTCTCGGAGCGTTGGCGGCCCTCTTCGGGCTGTTCGCCTTCATTATCGTCGTCAATTTCGGTCGGCTCTGGATTACGGCTTATTCGGCCGGTGCCAAGGTGACCTGGGGCGAGCTGATCGGGATGTTTCTACGGCGAGTCAACAGCAGTGTCATCGTGCAGGCCAAGATCCAAGCCTGGAAGGCCGGGCTGACCGACATTTCCACGGACGACCTGGAGCGGCATTACCTGGCTCGCGGTCGCGTGCCGAACGTCATCCAGGCATTGATTTCCGCCCAGCGGGCCAAGATACCCCTGGACTATCGCACGGCTTGCGCGATCGACCTGGCAGGGCGCGACATCGTGGACGCCGTGCAGACCAGCGTGAATCCCAAGGTCATCGATTGTCCCAACCCGGCCCAAGGACGCACGACCATCGACGCGGTTGCCAAGGACGGCATTCAGCTAAAGGTGAAAGCCCGCGTGACGGTGCGAACCAACATACAGCGATTGGTCGGCGGTGCTACCGAGGAGACCGTCGTCGCCCGCGTCGGCGAGGGCATCGTCTCGGCCATCGGATCGTCAGAGTCGCACAAGGACGTGCTGGAGAATCCCGACAAGATTTCTAAGGCTGTGCTGGCGAAAGGGTTAGACGCCGGTACGGCCTACGAGATTCTCTCCATCGATATCGCCGACGTGGATGTCGGCGAGAACATCGGCGCTCGTCTGCAAGCCGATCAGGCTGAGGCCGACAAGAAACGCTTCCAGGCCGAGGCCGAGAAGCGTCGCGCCATGGCCATCGCCCAGGAGCAGGAGAACCGCGCTCAGGTCGAGGCTAACCGGGCCTTAGTAGTCTTGGCCGAATCCGAGATTCCCAAGGCAATCGCCGAGGCCTTCCGATCAGGCAACCTGGGCATTATGGATTACTACCGGTTGCGCAACATTCAGGCCGACACGGCGATGCGCGACCAGATCGCCGGCCGCAGCCCGGACGCGAGTGGCAAGGGCAAGCCGGAGTGAGTCATGCTGATGAGCCTTCTGGTCGGCTTGCTGTCGGCGCGCGAGCGTGAGATCGACACCACCCAGCTTGTCTTTTATGGCATCGTGGTGGTGGCTAGCATCTTGAGCGGCATTCTTCAGAAGCGGAAGTCCGATAGCAAGAAATCCGAGACTGGCAAGCCACCGACCGGGTCGAAGTCGCCCAAGATTGCGTCGCGCCGACCGGTTCAGCCGCCAGTGCTGAAGCAGGAATTCCCGCCCCACACGGTTACCCGTCCAACACGGCCGATTGCCTCGACGCGGGTGGCTCGTCCGGCGCGAATCCCGGGCGCCACCAGTTTGCCGCCCACGCCGTCATCTGCCGCGCGAGCGGTTACAGTGCACGAGGTGGTCCGGGCAGCACTGCCCGCGGTGGAGCCGACCCAGCCACGGCGATTGACGATCGACCGAGGGCAGCCCCGGCCGGTCTCGGTACCCGAACTGGCTGGTGGCGCAGAAGCTGCTTTGCGTGCGCGGGTGCGCGCAGCCCTGCGCGACCGCTCGCAGCTTCAGGCAGCTTTCGTTCTCTCGGAAATCTTGGCTCCGCCTTTGGCTTTGCGCGAGCCCCGGCGCCTGGGGGGCGATTGACCTGCGCGCCCAAAGTGGACGGTCACGCGGGTTGAAGACACAATGAGGGTATGATTTCCGCCGAGGCGCGTCGCCGACCAAAGATTCGGCTTATCAACCCGAATTCGCCACTATCGAGCATAACGATCCCCGATTTGATCCGGCATATGACCGCCCCGCTGGGAGGGATGACACCGGCCCCGTTGCGTGGTGCCGCTCGCCCACGCAAGGCCTTGTTCGCCCCGACCGGGCTGATGATTTGCGCGGCCGTGATGCCGCGGCACTGGCAGGTCGAGCTGGTGGATGAATGCACTCTGGATCGGCCGCACGTGCCGCGAGCCGACGTGGACCTGGTTGGCATCAGCGCCATGACGACCCAAGCCAAGCGTGCGTATGCGTTGGCGGACGCATACAGACGTCTGGGAGTGCCGGTGGTGTTGGGTGGTATTCACCCCAGCGCTCTGCCTGACGAGGCACTTCAGCACGCGGATGCGGTCTGCCGCGGTGACGCCGAGTCCACGTTGCCGCACTTAATAGAAGACTTCGAGACGGCCGCCTTGCGGGCGCGCGATCCCCGCAGCGGGCTGCGCCGCATCTACGATTGGGCCGCCTTCCCGAGCGCACCCATCGCCACGCCACGCAAAGATGTGATCAATGCGGCCGATTACCTGGTGGCCAACCCGATCCAGACCACGCGCGGCTGCCCACACAACTGCAACTTCTGTACGACGCCGGCGGTGTTCGGCCGCCGCTATCGGCAGCGCGCCATCGAGGACATTATCGAAGAGATGCGGGCGGTCTGCGCGGTGCGCAAGCCGTGGTGTTTCATTTTCGCCGACGACAACTTTGGTGGTAACCAGGCTTGGGCGCTGGACTTCTGCGAGGCGCTCAAGCCGCTGCGGGTGTCCTGGGCGACGCAGTGCGACATCCTGATAAGCAAAAACGACCGACTGTTGCGCGCCATGCGTGACAGCGGCTGTCAGGGGCTAATCCTGGGGTTGGAAAGTCCGCGTCAGCAGACCCTGACCGAGGCAGGCAAGAAGTTCGTGCGGACAGAGACCTACGCGGATCGGATTCGCAAGATTCAGAGTTTCGGCATCAGCCTATGGGGGGCGTTCATCTTCGGGTTCGACTGCGACGACTGGCAGGACTGCATGGCGGCCTGCCGATTCGCACAACGCATGGACCTGGCCATGAGTTGCTTCCCCATTCTCACGCCCTATCCCGGTACCGAGTTTTTCCGCCAGTTCGAGCGCGAAGGCCGCATACGTACCTATGACTGGGAGCGCTACAACGGCGCTAGCGTCGTCTACGAGCCGAGACGGATGACATCCAAGCAGCTCCGGCACGCGCAGATGGCGGCGTTCGCAGAGTTCTACTCGCCGCGTTCGGCGTGGCAGCGATTGAAAGTGTGGCCGCTCAAGTCGCGTGCCTGGCTGGCCAACTTGGCCTGCTGGCAGGGCATACGCTACTACTATCGCCGTGCACGTCGCCAGATACCGACTTTCCGCGATTTCCTGGACGCGGATTCGCCGGCCTGGGAGTATCCAGACGAGGCATGGGCCGCGCAGCCTGAGAGCGAAACGGAGCCCGAAGCGCCAGCGAGGGCTAAACCTGCCAGCCGCGTGCCACTTACATACCCACCATCAGAGCCCGAAGCGCCAGCGAGG
>Ga0129299_1000201_pt1 | contig 35789 bp, 29 predicted proteins | sample ConPoolayeCmetaG_FD_94477 | JGI IMG/M metagenome (GOLD analysis project Ga0129299, IMG submission 94477) | Hot spring microbial mat communities from California, USA to study Microbial Dark Matter (Phase II) - Cone Pool mat layer C metaG ...
AACTTCCGCCGCGAACGCGAAGGCCGCCGCGCGATCCCGGCTTCGGAATGGCGGACCGACGCCGCCGGCGGCGCGAGCGCGTCCCAGGCCGTGGTCCAGCGCCGGTCGCCCAGCGGATCGCCCGCTCCGCCGCCGGCGGCGTCGGTCCGCCATTCCGAAGCCGGGATCGCGCGGCGGCCTTCGCGTTCGCGGCGGAAGTTGACGTGCAACCGCCGGCCGCCGATTTCAATGGCGTCGCACGAGCCGCCCTGGGCGGCGAGCATGCGCCGCACTTCCTCCTCCTCGCCGAGCACCGCGACGCGTTCGGCGCGCTCGACGCGCTCCCAGAGCGGCCGGTGCCGTACCGCGTCGCCGACGGGCCAGAACACGAATTCGTCTTTCAGCGCATTATTGAGCCAGAAATCCTTCCAGTAATTGACATAGACCGCCTCGATCCCGTGCGCTCGCAGCGCGGAGCGCAGTTCGAGGGCGAAACGGCGCGCGGCCAGGTCGTCGCGCTGTTTTTGCCAGGCCCGCGGCAGCTCCGGGATTTGCAGGGCCAGCAGCGCGGCGGCCGGCAGCCAGCCGAGATAGCGGAGCCGCCGCGTCCACTCCGCGGTCACGCCGCCGGCCAGCGCGGCGAATGCCGGAAAGGCCACCGCGAGGTAGCGTCCCGGACTGCGAAAGCGGGCCATGGCGCTGATCGCGAGGAGCGCCACGTGGCCGAGGATGCAGGCCAGCAGCAGGACGCGCGTTTGGCGGCGCTCGGGGGTCGAGCGGGTCGGATTGCGCGCGTCCCGAACGATCTGCGCGAGGGCGCCGCCCAGCACCGCCGCGAGGGCGGCCCACGCCGCCGCGCGCGCCGGCCACGGCGCGTCCCGCAGTCCGAACAGTTCGGCGACGCCCGGATGAGCGAGCCGCGGCAACACCGCGCGCGCCGTCTCGCCCAGCGCGCCCCCCGTCCCGCGCAGCGACGCGAAGCCGTGGCCGATATTCCACAGCCACCAGGGCGCGCTGCCCAGCAGGAAGCCGACGGGGGCCGCCCACAGGGCCGACGTGAACAACTTCCGGCGTCCGAAACAGACCAGCGCAAACGCCGAGGCGAACACGGCGCTCCAGACCAGCGGATGGGTCCAGTGTCCCAGCCCGACCAGCGCGCCGAAACCGAACAGGGCGCCGGCGGACGCGCGCCCGCCCCGCGCCCGGCGCGCGAGGATGGCCGCGGCGGCCGCCGGCACGGCAATGCTCAACGTCAGTATCTGCGCGTAACTTTGCGCCGAGGCGTGATAGGGAAAGGATTTGGACGGCCCGATCGCCAGCAATCCCACCGCGACCGCGCCGGCGCGCGCTCCGCCCAGGCGCCGCGCCAGCGAGAACGCCGCCGGAAGCGACAGAGCGGCCAGCAGGACCGCTCCCAGGTTGGCTGCGAATTGGGAGTCGCCGAACGCGCGGATCGCCGCCGCGCCGAAGACCGACTCCAGCGTGCCGCTGTATTCCTGACCGTAGAAGAACGCCGAAAAACGCTCGCCCGACGCCATGTGCCGCGCCATCAGCGTCGTCATCGCCACGTCCAGGGTCGTGTCGTTGCGATACGCCCAGACGGCGTATCCGCGCGCCAGCGCAACGGCAACGATCGCGGCCCAGAGCGCCATTCGACGCCGGGCGAACACCGCGGTTTGGTCAGGTTCGCTCATGGCGGCGCGCCGATCCCTCCGGACGATGGCCGGAAGACGGCGCCGGCCGGAGCGATAGACCCAAACCCGGCGCCTGGCAAGCGCGGAAGCGCCGGCGGCGGCCGGGTTGCAAAAGCCGGCCAATCGCGCTACAGCTTGCGCGGCATGAGCTGTCCTCGCGTCCGCATCGGAACCGGCCGCGACCGGCGCCGACGGAGCTATCCCGCGGCGCTGGTCGCGGCATGGCTCGCCGGAGCCGTTCCCGCGGTCGCGCAGGACGCCGAATGGACTTGGGAGCGCTGCCGCGCCGCGGCCTTCGCGGACCGCGCGGCGCCGGAACTGCGGGCCGCGCGCCACGCCATCGCCGCGGCGAGCGCCCGCGTCGCGGGCGCCGAGGCGGGCCGGCGGCCCCGCGCCGATTTGCGCGCCGGCGTGGGCTGGGCCGACGACGCCCGCGAGGACGCCTCCGGCGCCGCCTTCGGCTTCGTGCTGGGGATCGGGGGCGAAGCGCCGCTGTGGCCGTCGCGCGGTCCGCGCGCCGAGCGCGACGCGCGCGCGGCCGAGCTGGCGGCGTTGCGCGCCGCCGCCGCCCGCGCGGAAGCGGATTACGAGGCCGGGCTGCGCGCGGCCTTCATCGAATTGTTGGCCGCGCAGGAATACGCCGAATGGGCGGCGCAGTGGCGCGAGCGCCGCGCCCGGCTCCTCGATGCGGTTTCCGCGCGCCATCTCGCCGGCCGCGAGCACATTGGAACGGTCGAGGTGGCGCGAGCGGCGCTGGCCGAACTGGAACGCGAGGTCGCGCTCGCCGCCGAGGGCGCCGCCCTGCGCCGCGAGGCGCTGTGCGCGCGGTTGGGGCTGAGCCCCGCGCCCTTCGCGCGCGCGGCCGGCGTTCTCGGCTGCGATCCGCCGCCCGCGGCGCCGCCCGATTGGGAGGCCTGCCTCGCGCAATCTCCCGAAATGGCCGAATGGGATGCGGCGGCCGCCCGCGGCGCCGCCCGCGCCCGCGCCGCCGCCGCGCGCGACGACGGACAACTGGACGCGGTGGCGCGCGCCGCGCCGCAGACCGACCGATGGACCGCCGCCGAGCCGGACTGGTTCGTCGGCCTGCGGTTCACGCTGCCTTTGTTCGACGGCGGACGCGCGAACAGCGAACAGTCCGCCGCCGTCGAGGACGCGCTGGAAATATCGGCGCGGCGCGAAGCCCGGCGGCGGGCGCTCGGCGTGGAACTGCGCGCGGCCTGGGCGGAATACCGCGCCGCCGCGGAACGACAGGCGCTGGTGCCCGAACGGCTGGCCGCCGCCGCGCGCCGCGCCGAGATCGCGCGGCGCGAATACGAGATCGGCCTCGCGCCGCTGGGCCCCTGGGAAGCCGCTGAGAACGATTGGTCGCAGAAGGCGCGCCAGTCGCTGGACATCCGCCGCGACGCGGCGTTGGCGCAGGCGCGCTGGGAACGGCTGGCCGGCGCGGTCCGAAAAGGAGCGACGCCGTGAAAATACCGCTTTCGCGCATCGGGGCAACGGCCGCGCTGGCCGCGGCGCTCGCGAGCGCCGCATCGGGCCAGGCCCCCCTGCCGCTGGCCACGGCGACCCGCGGCAACCTGGAACTCCGGATTCGCGCCCGGGGAACCGCCGCCTGGTCCGCCCGCCTGCCGGTGCAGGCCCCGATGGCGGGCCGTCTGGAACGGCTCGACGCGCAGGAAGGCCGGCCGGTGGCCGAAGGCGCCCTCGTCGCCGTCATCAGTCCGGCCGCCCGCGCGGCGCTGCTCGACGCGGCGCGGGCGCGGGGCGAGGACCCGGCGCGCTGGCAGGACGTGTACGCGACGGTGCCCGTCGTCGCGCCGCGGGCCGGCGTGGCGGTGGGCGTCGCGGCGCAACCGGGACAGGCGGTCGCGCCCGAAGCGCCGCTGTTCTTCATCGCAGACCGGATCGTCGCGCGGGTCTTCATCGAGGAGGGCGACGCGGCGCAGGTCGCGGAAGGCGCGGCCGCGACGGTGACCCTGGACGCCTTTCCGGCCGCGCCGCTCCGCGGAACGGTGGCGCGCATGGCCGGGCAGGCCGCGCCGTACCGCAACGCCATCGCCGTCGAGGCGGACATCGCGATCGCCGAGTGGCCGGAGGGGACCCGCGCGGGCATGAGCCTGGCCGCCGAGTTCGAGGGTCTGCGCCGGGAGGGCGTCGTGCGCGTGCCCAGCACCGCGATCGCCCGGATCAACGGCGCGCCGCACGTGTACCGGGCGCGGCCGGACGGCTCGTTCCTGCCGCAGCCGGTGCGCACGGGTCTGACGGACGGGGTGGACATCGAAATCCTGGAGGGGCTGAAGGAAGGACAGACCGTCCTGGCCGATGCCGGCCTGGCGCCCGAGGATGCCGGTTCCGGCGGCCGGCGCCGCTCCAGTCCGCTGCTCCCGTTTGCGCGACCCCGGTGAAGCCGCTCCTGGACATCCGCGACCTGGCGCGTTCCTACCGGCTCGACGGGGCGGAAGTGCGGGCGCTGCGCGGCGTTTCCTTCGGCGTCCGCGCGGGCGAATTCGTGGCGGTGCGGGGGCCGTCCGGCGGCGGCAAATCCACGCTGTTGCACGTGGTGGGGCTGCTGGCGACGCCGGACGCGGGAGAATACCTCTTCGACGGGCGGGACGTGTCCGCGCTGCGCGAAACCGAGCGGGCGGCGCTGCGGAACCGGCGGATCGGTTTCGTGTTCCAGCAGTTCAATCTGCTGCCGCGCGCCACCGTGCTCGATAACGTGGCCCTGCCGGCGGTGTACCGGCAGGGCCGGCCCGACCGGCGGCGGGCGCGCGAATGCCTGGAAGCAGTCGGCGTCGCCGACCTGGCCGACCGGCGGCCCAACCAGCTTTCCGGCGGCCAGCAGCAACGGGTCGCCATCGCGCGGGCCCTGCTGCACGAACCCGCGCTGCTGCTGGCGGACGAGCCGACCGGCAACCTCGATTCGGCCAGCGCGGCCACGGTGCTCGCCGCCATCGAGGATCTGCACCGGCGCGGCACGACCGTGCTGATGGTGACGCACGAAGCGGACGTCGCGGCGCGCGCGCCGCGGCAGATCGAGCTGCGGGACGGCCGGATCGTTTCGGACTCGGCGCCGCCCCCGGCCGCGCCCGCGGCGGAGGATCGCGCGACGCCGCTGGAAATTCCGCGCGCCGGTCCGCCGCCGCACCGGCTCCTGGCGGCCCATTTCCGGCAGGCGGTCCGCTCGCTGCGGACCCATGCGGCGCGGGCGGGGCTCTCCGCGCTCGGTGTATTCGTCGGCACGTTTGCGCTGATGGCCACCGTGCTGTTGCTGTCCGGCGCGCAGGAAACGGTGCGGCGGCAATTGGAGGGGTTGGGCACGAACCTGCTCGTGGTCGCGCCGGCGGCCGACGCCCCGCCCGGCCGCGCGCCGCCGCGGTTGACGCTCGACGACGCGCGCGCGGCAGCCGCGCTGCCGGGCGTCCGGGCGGCCTCCGGCCTGCTGCTCGGCGCGGCGGACCTGGCGGCGGAGGGCCGGCCGGCGCGCGCCACCCCGTTGATCGGAGCGGAGGCGGCGCTGGGCCGGCTCTCCAACGGCGCGCCGGCCGCCGGGCGCTTTTTCACCGCGGACGAAGTCGAGCGGGAGGCGCGCGTCGTCGTGCTCGGCGCGACTCCCGCCCGCGCGCTTTTCGGACGGGAGTCGCCGCTGGGGCGCACGCTGACGATCAACGGGGTCGCGTTCCGGGTCGTCGGCCTGATGCCTGAGCGCGGGGTCAATCCGTGGCGGGACGCCGACGATCTGGCGGCGATCCCGATCACGGTGGCGCAGAAACGGGTGCTGGGCCGACCGGACGTGGACCAGGTGCAAATCGAAGCGGCGCGCCCGGACCTGTTGCCGGACATCGAGCGCCGCATGCGGGATGCGCTGGCGCTCCGGCGCCCGTCGGACCCCGCGGCGGCGGCGGCCTTCCGGTTCCGGGACCTGTCGCGGATCCGGCGCACCTTCGAGGACGTGGCGGCGATTCTCTCCGGCCTGCTGATCTCGGTCTCCGCGATTTCGCTGCTCGTCGGCGGCATCGGCATCATGAACGTCATGCTGGTGGCCGTGACGGAGCGCACCCGGGAAATCGGACTGCGCAAGGCGCTGGGGGCGCGGGTGGGCGACATCCGCGCGCAATTCCTGATCGAGGCGGTGTTGCTGAGCGGACTGGGCGGCGCGGCCGGCGTGGCGGCGGGCGGCGTCGCGCTGCGTCTGAGCGGCGGGTTTGGCGCGCCGCCGAACGCGGCGGCCGCGGCGGCGGGGCTGGCCTTCGCGGCGGCGGCGGCGACCGGCATCGTCTTCGGACTGTGGCCGGCCTGGCGGGCGGCGCGGCGGGAACCGGTCGCCGCGCTCCGCTACGAGTGAGGCGCCGCGGACCCGCATCAGAGCCGATCGCCGATGAGTTGACGAAGGCCGGGAATGACCGTGCGCAGCACGTACAGATCCGGCCGTTCGTAGAACGGGCCGATCCGCATCGGCAGCAGCGCGACGCGGTGCAGCAGCGTGCCGAGCACGGCATGGCTCATCGCCAGCAACGGCAAATTCGGGCGGCGATAGTACAGCCAGCTCCAGACGAACGCCGAGGGCGCCGCGATCAGCAGCAGCGGCACGTTGGGCCAGTGGCAAAACGCGAACACCGCCGCGGTCGCCAGCGCGACGGCGGCGCGGTGCCGGGCCGCGCCCCCGGCCCCGGCCGGATGCGGAAGCGCCGCGCGGAGACGGCTCATGACGTAGCCGAAGAAGAAGATTGCCTGGGCCATTCCGAAGGCCAGGTAACCGGCGAATTTCAGCGGAATCGCGCGGCCGCGCACGTCGGCCAGCGCGCCGGGGTTCGCGATCGCGGTTCCGGCCAGCAGCAGCGCCGCCATGATCGCGGTCGCCGCCGCGTACGCGCGCCACGACGCCGCGAAGGCGCCCGGGCGCGTTCCGTCCGGCGACGAAGCGCCCCACCCCCGCCACTCCGGCGGGTCTCCATGAAGTCGCGGCGAAATCCACAGCGCCTGGACCGCGCCGACGAGCGTCGCCAGCCAGAACGCGGCCGGCGGGATTTCGCCCGCGGCGATGCGCGGGCCCAGGACCCAGAGCCCGAAGAAGAACAGGCCCAGCACGGCGGCCAGATCGAGAACGTTCGACCGGATGGAGGACGCCCGGCGCACGGCTTCAGGCCGGCGCCCCCGCCGCGCGCCGGCGGCGCGCCGCGCCGGCCGCGAGAAACGTCAGCGCGCCGCCCGCATTGGCGATCAGGTCGTGCATGTTGTTGTCGTAGCCGCCGACCCCCGCCTCGGGAATCGTCAGCAGCACGGCATATTCCAGTATCTCCACGAGGGCGCCCAGTCCCAGCACCGTTAGAAAGACGACCAGACTCCGGATGAGCGGCAATTCGGCGCGCAGCAGCGTCAGAATCCGGCTGACCACCGCCGCCGCGGCCAGCGCGTTGCTGTAGTGGACGACCTTGTCGTAGCGCACGGGCCCCAGCATCGCGTCGTAGAGCCGGCCGCCGTTGACGGGCACAAAGGCGCCCGCGAAATGCAGCAGGATGCCCGCCTGCACCGCCGCCAGCAAAGGGGTTGGAAACTCGAAGCGGCGGAGATACCGCCAGCCGAGCGCGATCAGCGCGGCGATGGCGGCCGCATAGATGAAGAACTCGTGCACATTGCCCCGGCCCCGGTAGCGCAGAAACCGCTCGTAATACACGAACGCCAGCATGACGGCGAACAGCGCGGTGTTGACCAGCGCGAACAGGTCCACGTTGCGCAGCATCGCGCGCGCGGCCGGTTTCGGGGGAGGGCGGTTCATGGCTGGGCGCCGAACAGGGGCATGTGGGCGGAATGGTTATTCCAATTTCCCTTCCGTGAAAAGCCCTTTCGCGGCGAATCCCGCTTGCCCGACGGCGGCGGGGGATGCTATGGGGCGCCCATGAAGGCCCGCAAACCCATGACCGAGCGCGACCGGTTCAACGCCTTTCTCCACGACCGGCCCGTGGACCGCATCCCCGATTTCGAGTTCTGGTTCTGGGACGCCACGCTGGCGCGCTGGACGCGCGAAGGCCTGCCCGCCGAGCTCGCCGGCGGCGACCGCCGCAAGCTGTGCGCGTATTTCGGCCTGGACTTCATTGACGGACTGCCGATCCGAACCCGGTTCGTCCGCGAACCGCGGCAGTCCGTGATCGCCGAAACCGAGGACACCGTCACGGTGCGCACGGAACTCGGCGAGACGGTCGTCACCTTCAAGCCCGGCCGCGGCGAGAGCATCCCCACGCACCTGACGTACGCCATCCGGAACCGCGACGACTGGCGGCGCGTGCGCGACGAATTTCTGCCGCTCGACGTGGCGGCGCGGCTGCCCCCGGACTGGGCCGCCGTCAAGGCCCGCTGCGCGGAACCGCGCGACTTCATCCTGAACACCCCGCAGATGGGTTTCTACGGCATCCTGCGCAACTGGATGGGCGTCGAGGAGATCTCGATCGCCTTCGCGGAGGATCCGGACTGGATCGCCGAGATGATGGACCACCTGCTGGAACTCTACCTCCGGGTCAGCCGCCGCATCGTGGACGAGGGCCTCCGCCCCGACCTCTCGGGCTGGTGGGAGGACATGTGCTTCAACCACGGCCCGCTGATCAGCCCGGCGATGTTCCGCGAGTTCCTGGTTCCGCGTTACCGGCGGGTGACGGACTTCTGGCGCGCGCACGGCGTGGACCGCGCCGTGGTGGACAGCGACGGCAACATCCACGCGCTGGCCCCGCTCTGGGTCGAGGCGGGGATCCAGATCCTGCTGCCCTGCGAGGCCGCGCATACCGATACGCTCCGGCTGCGCCGCGAAAACCCCGAGGCGTTCCTGATGGGCGGCGTGGACAAGCGCGCGCTCGCCCGCGGACGCGCCGCGATCGACGCCGAACTGGAGCGGATCCGTCGAGTGATGGACCTGGGCCGCTACATGCCGCACGTGGATCACCTCGTTCCCCCGGACGTGCCGCTGGCCGACTACCTCTACTACCGCGAAAAGAAGCGCGCGCTGCTCGAGCGCTGAACGCCCCATGAACACCCTCCTGCTTTCGACCGCCGAAATCGAACGCGCCCGCCGCCGCGCCGGCGATCCCGCCTGGGCGCCCGCCGCCGAGGCCCTGCGGCGCCGCGCGGATCGCGCCCTGCGCGACGAGTCGCCCGCCCCGCCGATGGACACGGCCTGGTACGACGCCGATCCGAACCGCGCGTTCGCGGAGACCTACACGCTCTTTCACCGCTTCATCCGCCCCGCGACCGACCGCCTGCACGCCGCGCAGACCCTGGCCCGCGCCGCCCTCGTCTTCGAGGAACCGCGCTACCTCGAACGGGCCCGGCAATGGTTCCGGGAAATCGTCGGGCGCGCCGCATTCCATGTGCGGCACCACGACAGCGGCATGGAATACGGCCGGCTGGCCGTCCGGCTGGCGGAAACGCTCGCCGCGTTGGGCGAAGCGCTACCGGCCGCGGAGCGGGATCGCGCGCTCGAACAGCTCGATCGGGCCGGGCGGGCCATTCTCGACGGCACGCGCCACTGGCTGGAAAACCTCCCGCGGATGCCCTACAGCAACCACCTCGCGTTCCAGCGGCAGGGGCTGCTGGCGGCGGCCCTGTCGCTGCGGCGCGCCGAATGGATCGCGGACGCGCTCGACGGCGTCCGCGGTTTCGGCGAGCTGCTCGCCGGCGCGACCACCGACGACGGCCTCTGCCACGAGTCGAGCACCCATTATCACTTCGCGACGTTTCACGCGCTCGCCGGAATCGCGGAGCTGGTCCGCCACGCGCCCGCGCTCGGCCGCGACCTCTACCGCGAGACCTTCGCCAACGGACGCCGCCTGAAGCAGATGTTCGACGCGCCGCTCGGACTGCTGCTGCCCGACGGCGAACTGCCCCCGGTCGGCGACGGCTACGCCGAACGCCGTCCGCTGTGGAACGCGCAGGCCGACATCTACGAGATCGGGTTCGCGGTCTATGGGGATCCCCGTTACGCCTGGCTGCTGCGGCGCCGCGCCGCGCGCGACAGCGAGGCCGCCCTGTTTTTCGGCGCGGAGGCGCTGCCCGCCGGCGAGGCGCCCGGCGGCCGGACGCGGATCTGGATCGAGCACGGCTACGCGCTGCTGACACCGCGGGAAGATCCGGGCTACTGGTCGGCGGATCGTTTCGCGCCGACGGCGTTCCTCGGGTTCGATCGCAGCGGGATTCATCATCACCTCGACCGGCTGGGGCTCCAGATCGCCGGCGCCGGCCGGCTCTGGCTCGAAGACATCGAGAGCCGCGCCGTCGCGGCCGACGGCCACGCGTTTTCCGCCCGCATTCAACCGGAATTCAACCGCACCGGCCTGCCGCACAACCTGGTCCTCGTGGACCAGCGGAGCCACGCGCCCGGCGACCGCCTGCTGGAGATTCGGGAATTCAAGGACCTGCCCGCCGTGAAAAGCCTGTCCGTGGCGGACCCCGGCGGCGCGCTCTACGAGGGCGTCGCCCAGCAGCGCAGCGTCGTCGTGACGGAGGATTATGCGCTCGACGTCTTCCAGCTGGCAAGCCCGGACGCGGAACGCATCTTCGATCTGCTGCTGCACCCGCGGGCGGACGGGCCGGCGGATACCGGCGCGCTCGCGTTCGCGCCGGACGCCTCGTTGCCGGCGGCGCCGCCGTTCGCGGTGCTGCGAGATGTGACGTCCGCGCCGTTTTCCGACGCCTTCGAGCTGGCCTGGCGGCAGGGCGACGCGCGGTGCGCGGCGGCGGTCGCCGTGGCGGAGGGCCGCCCGGACCGCGTCTTCCGGGCGCTGTGGCCGACGCAGAGCGACTGGGCGACGGGCGGACGCGAACTGTTCCTGGTCCGCGCGCGCGGCCCGCGCGCGTGCTTCGTCGCGCTTTACCGACTGGAGGCGGCCTCGCCCGCCGTACCGCCGTGGCGCGTGCGGACCGTCGAACGGGTGTTCAACGGGAAGCACGACGAAATCCGCGTCCTGGTGTCGAACGGCGACGCCGACCGACGCCACACGCTGGCCGGGATCTGATCGCGGAGCCTTTCTCCCGGCGCGATTCCCGTCCGACGGGCGGAGGAACCTTCGGCGCGGGGACGCGGAGCACGCCGAGAACAATAAAGCATCGGTGCCAACGGGGTTCTTCTTTTCTCTGCGGCTCCGCGCCTCGGCGGCGAAACTTGTCGGACGGGAGGGAGGATTGGAGTGTACGAGTTCGTGTACGATTCGAGGGGGAACGGACGGCTGTTTTCGGAATCGGAATCGCTATCGGGATCGCCATCGGAATCGGTATCGAAGGGTTGGGTTATTGGGGTCTGGAGACGTGACGCTCAATCCGCTTCCTCGCGCTTGTATGAGCTGCACGGCGGAATCCGCGGCGGGGGCATTTCCCAGTCTTCGACTGAATCGTTCCGGCTAAGCCATAGCAAAAAAGGTGGTGACGGAGAGTGGAGGCGCCTCGCAAGCCACGCGGCCTTTGAGAACGGGCCACACACCCGCCGGCGCGTACTGTTCGCGCGGGCTCGTGCGGAACGCTTGGAACGCCCGCACCCGCCTCCCCCGGACTTCGACTTCGAGGGGCGGTTCCGGCGCCTCCTGGCTCCAATTGAGAACAAGAAAAGCGTCCGGATGGGCGGTTCCGGCGGAGGCAAATGCGATAATCCCGCGCTCGGAATCGTTGCACGCAGCCTCGGCCACTTTCATGCCGCGGCGGCCGGCGCGCGTGAGCTGCTTGTAATAGTAATAACCCGGTTCGACGCTGAATGTCCCGTCCTCGTGCACGCGGAACGCCGTCCCCGGATTGGGATCGCCTCCCGTCCACAGCTTGCTCCGCTGGATGCCGGCCCAGGGAATGATCGCGTTTACTTTGGCCGAATATATCGAGTTGCGCGCTTCGTCCACGAACAAAACGTCCATTTTCGACCAGCTGGTCGAAGTCACCCACGCCCGCAACTCCGGCCGCGCGGCGCGCAGCTTGTCTATCCCGGCGCTGCGCCAATCGCCGTTCCACCGCCCCTGGCCGGGGGAATAGAACCCATGGGAAGTGATGAGCGCGAGGTTTTGCAGCGCTTCCGCGTCGGCGGCCAGTGCGTTGGCATACCCCCAGTCGTCGAAACGTCGCCAGTTTGAAGTTTCCCCGCAGGCGATCCCCACTTCGGGAATGCCGTTCGCCCGGGCCACAGCGGGTAGAAATCGCAGGTACTCCGTGACCTGCTCCGGCGGCCAGTAGAGGTTGTAATCATGGCCGGCTTCGCCAGCGGCGCTGCCGTCCAGCGGCCAGCGTTGCCAGTCTTCCCCTTCGTTGTGCAGGCTGGCAAAGCGCACGTTCAGGCCTTCCGCCTCCCGCAGATACCTTGCCCAGGAAAGCAGATACTTGCCCAATTCCATCTTGAGACGGGGGTCCAGATCGCGTCCCCGCACAAAACGCTGGAGGGTCATCCAGCCGGGAGGTCCATACAGCGTGACCAGGACGGGAAAATCCTCGCCGCGTTCCCGCGCGCGCCGGGCGCCTTCCCGCGCGAAAAAGCGCATCCACCTCGTCGTCGTGACATGATCATAGGCGGTCATATCCATGAGGGGATCGTTGAGACGATATCCGGCGGCGGGTTCCTTTTGATGGAAAGGATCGAGAAACATTTTCAGGATCGCAGGCTGCAGGCCGTCTTCGCCGAACGTCAACTCTACGATCGCCTGCCGGTCTTCCTCCTTTTGAATGCTGAAGCCGCCATAGTCCTGCGGCTCCGCGGCATAATCCCGTGTCTGGCATGTCTCCACATAGTTGAATCCGAAACCGTCCCAGTCCTGGCAGGTCCTGGAGAAATCTACATACGCTCTGCGTAGAGGGATCATTTTCGCCGGTCCTTTTGCGGCAAGGCGTTATTCGTGTTCCATTCTCGGGAAAAAGATATGAGCGGAGCAAGCATTTATGCGGGTCGGGACGCGGCCGCGCCGGGACTCAGTGCTGGGAGGAAGAAGCCTTCACGGACGCGGAACTCGAGGGTGCGGTCGGCGGACTGGACTACTCGGCGGCGAGCGAGGCCATCCGCCATTTTCAACGCCGCCGGCTTCCTCGCGCCGAAGTCCGATCGGCGCTGCAGGAGGTCCTGAGATATTTGAATCTGGAGACGTGGCCCCTTCGTTCCCTAACGACAGCGATTTCTTATCCGGTTGCGCGGCGGGGCCGACTGTGTTATCGGCGTGCGCTTTGCGTTCGGTTGGGCGGTGAAATAGCGCGGATGGAGCGGAACCATGGACTGGACCTGGGTGGACGGGGCGGCGTTGTGCGTGGAGGGGCGGGGCTGGAGGGACACGGAAGGGCCGTTCGACCGGTTGCCGGCGCGGGCGAAAGGCCGAGTCCGCGAGGTTATCTGGAACCTGAGCCGCCACACGACCGGCGTGACGGTGCGCTTCGTAACGGACGCCGTCGAGCTGCGCGCGCGCTGGCGGTTGGCGGACCCGGCGCCGGGCGCCGTTCACACGCCCCTGCTCGCCTACAGCGGGCTCGATTTGTACGCCCGCGAGCCCGCGGGACGCTGGCGCTGGGTCGGCGTCAGCAATGAAGTGCAGGGCGCCGCGCCCGAATCGTCGCTGACCCCATGGGGCCGGCTGGCGCCCGGTCGCCGCGAGTACCGGCTGTATCTGCCCGTGTTCAACGCCGTGGAACGGCTGGAGATCGGCGTGCCCGCGGGCGCGGCCGTCGTCGCGGCGGCGCCGCGCGCCGAAAGACCGGTGGCCTATTACGGCACGTCCATCGTCCACGGCGCCGGCGCGTCGCGGCCGGGCATGACGCAGGCGGCGATCCTGGGGCGCCGCCTGGATTATCCGCTGCTGAACCTGGGGTTTGCGGGCAACGCGCATATGGAACCGGAAATCGCCGGCCTGCTGGCGGAACTCGATCCCGCCGTATATATCCTTGACCCCGTGCCGAACATGAACGCGGCGGCGATCGCGGAACGCGCGGAAGCCTTCGTCCGCACCCTCTCCGCCGCTCGGCCGGGCACGCCGATCGTGCTGGTCGAGGACCGCACCTATCCGGCGGCCTGGCTGACGCCGGCTGTGGCGGAGGAAAACCGGACCCGCCGCCAGGCCTTCCGGCGGGTTTTTGCCGACCTCGTGGCGGCCGGCGTCGCTCCGATGCACTATCTGGAGGGCGACGCATTGCTGGGCTGGGATGGCGAGGGCACGAACGACGGCTCGCACGCCAACGACCTGGGCGCCATGCGCATGGCCGACGCCCTGGAACCGGTCGTGCGGCGCGCGTTGGGGCTGCCCGTTTGACGGCGCCGCGGGCCGCGCATTTGCGTTTGGCCGGGCGCGCGGGCGGTGATACAAACGCCGGCCATGAACACGCGCGAACGGTTCCGGGCGGCGATGAATTTCCGGCCCTTCGACCGCCTGCCGATGATCGAGTGGGCGCACTGGTGGGATAAGACGGTCCAGCGCTGGCTCGGCGAAGGGCTGCCGGCCGGGATGACCGACCGCTACGAGCTCTACCAGTACTTCGGGCTGGATATGTACCGGCAGGACTGGCTCCGGGCCTGCGGGCCCGGCTGCCCCGCCCCGGCCTCGCACGGCGCCGGGATCGTCGAGACCGAAGCCGACTACGACCGCCTCCGCCCGCTGCTGTTTCCGGCCGATGTCGTGGACGGCCGCCGCTGGGAGGACTGGGCCGCCGAGCAGGCGCGCGGCGAGTCCGTGCTCTGGTTCACGCTGGAGGGCTTCTTCTGGTTCTCCCGCACGCTCCTCGGCATCGAGCGGCACCTCTTCGCCTTCTACGACCAGCCCGATCTCATGCACCGGATCAACGACGATCTTGCCGACTGGATGCTCGGGATCGTGGACCGCATCGGCGAGTTCTGCGCGCCGGACTTCATGACCTTCGCCGAGGACATGAGCTACAACAACGGCCCGATGCTCTCGCGGGACATGTTCGACGAGTTCATGAAGCCCTATTACGCCCGCGTCATCCCCGCGCTGCGGAAACGCGGCATTCTCGCGATCATTGACTCCGACGGCGACATCACGACGCCCGCCCACTGGTTCGAGGACGCCGGTCTCGACGGCATCCTCCCGCTGGAGCGGCAGGCGGGCGTGGACATCGCGCGCCTGCGCGCCGAGCACCCGCGGATGCGGTTCATCGGGCATTTCGACAAGATGACGATGGACAAGGGCGAGGCGGCGATGCGCGCCGAGTTCGAGCGGCTGTTGCCGACGGCGGCGCGCGGCGGCTTCCTGCCGAGCGTGGACCACCAGACCCCGCCCGGCGTCTCGCTCGCGAATTACCGCATCTATCTCGCCCTCTTCCGCGAGTACGCCGAGGAGGCGGGCCGGCGTTCGCGGAGGCCGGCGGAAGGCGCGCGATGAGGGCAGGCCGCGCGGCGTTTCGCGGCGGAAAGCGACGGGCCGGCGCCGCGATCGGCGCGCGGCGCGGCGTCACGACGGATTCGCCGGCGCGTGCGGATCGGACGTCCGCGGCAAGGACGCCGCCGCGTCCGTCTTGGACGACCCGCGCGGATCGCGGTACAGGATCGCGGCGACGATGGCCGTGAAGGGCGCGGCCGTGATGAGGCCGAAACTGCCGATCAGGATGTTCATGACCTCCGCGGCGACCATCGGCGCGTTGAGCATCGTCAGCAAGGGCAGCCCGCGCGCCATGAAAAGCAAGAACATCGTGATGTGGCTGCCGCTGTAGGCCAGCAGCAGCGTGGTCGTCATCGTGCCGATCACCGCGCGGCCCACGCGGATGCCCGCGGCGCAATGGGCGCGCGCGCCGATGCCGGGGCTGTGGATCTTGATCTCCTCCATCGCCGCCGCGATGTCCATCGCCAGATCCATCAGCGCGCCGGAGGCCGCCACGAAGATGCTGGCCATGAAGATCTGCGTGAGGTCCAGGTGGGAATACCCGGCGTAGAGCAGGGTTTCCGAAAACGGGCGCACGGCGCCGTGGAGCCGGAAGGCGCGGGTGAAGATCAACGCCAGACCGCAGGTCGTCGCCACGCCCGCCATGGATCCCAGAAAGGTCGCCAGGCCGCGCCGGTTCATGCCGCCCACGGCGAAGGCGATCACCGCCGTCAGCAGCGCCGTGACCGCCAGCCCGGCGAGCAGCGGCGGCGCGCCGCGCAGCAGCAGCGGAAAGAAGACTTTCCACAGCACCAGCGCCGAAAACACGAACGACAGCAGCGCCTTGAGGCCGGTCAGGCCGGCCAGCCCCAGCAACAGCGCGGCGAACAGGGCCACCAGCGCCCCGGTGGGGCGCAGTCGGTCGGGGCCGCGCGGGCGGGGGTGGATGACGGCGCCCTCCGTCGCCGCGGCCTCGTATTCCACGAGAATCCGGTCGCCGGGCCGATAGAGTTCATCCAGATCCAGCCGGCCCGACAGCAGGTTCACCGTCGTGAACTCCTTCCCGCGATGCGGACCGTCATCCATGCGCACGGTCACGCCCTGCTGACCGGTGCGCATGAGGACATGCCGCCGCACCATCGCGTCGTCCGTCGCGATCACGGTGGCCCGGTCCAGCCGAGAGGGCGGGACGTTGGCGGCGCCGGTTCTCGAGCGCGGAAACAGGTTCACGGGCAGCAGCGCGACACAGAGCAGCGTCAGCAGCGCGCACATCCGCAGGGGACGATCTTTGAAATTATTCATGGGGCGGACATCCCGACAACGCGAAAGGGAGCGGCGCCCTCGGGCGCCGCTCCCCGCGACCGGCAAAGGGCCGGAATTACTTGAGCACGGGCAGGGTCTGCGGAATGCGCAGGACCTGCGCGATGCGCTTGGCGATATCGGTGTTGTCGTAGAAGCCCGCGAACCGATGGGCCTCGAAACCGATCGCGAACAGGGGCACCGGCTGCCCCGTGTGCGAGTACGAGGTCCACCCGACGCTGGCGCGCTCGTTCAGGATGTGGGTGATCGTCACGACCACCGGCTCATAACCGCCGTACAGCAGTTTGTTCTCGTCGGCCGTGTTGTCGTTGTTGCCCGACATGGACTTGTCGTAGGCGTCCTCCAGCTTGATTTTCTGGTCGGTGTTTAGATCGTCGTAGTTCATACCGAATACGCTGACCAGCAACGATTTGAAGGCGACGGCGTCGGCGTCGGCGCTGCCGAGGTTGTTCTTCGTCCAGTCGTAGCCGGCGGCGTAGGCCGTCTTGTGCGCGGCCCATTCGTTGGCCTGGAACGCCTCGTAGCTCTTCGTTTGCGGCGTGAGACGATCAATGTATTCCGTGTACGCCGTGGTCGCGTGGCCGACGCTCATGCCGCCGGTCTCATGGTCGCCGGTGACGATGATCAGCGTGTCGTTCGGGAACTGCCGGTAGAACTCCAGCGCGACGGCGACGGCGTTGTCGAAGTCAATCATGTCGCCGATCGCCGCTTTCGCGTCGTTCGCATGGCAGGCCCAGTCAATTTTGCCGCCTTCCACCATGATGAAGAACCCGTTCGGCGCGCCCTTCAGGCACTCGATGGCGACCTCGGTCATCTCCTCGAGCGACACGTTCGCGGCGGGCCGGTCAATCTCGTAGGGCATCGCTTGAGAGCCGTCGAGCGTCGGATTGATGCACACCACCTTCTGCTGCGGCGCCGCCTTGAGCGCCAGAATGTCGGCGCGGTTGTTCTTCACCGTGTACCCATTGGCGGCCAGCCGCGCGAAGACATTCACCGGCGCCGCGGAATTCAGGATGCCGCCGCCGCCGAAGAACTCGTAACCGGTATCGGCCATTTGCACGCCGATCTCGTTGTAGTTGTTCCGCGAATTCGTGCTGGCATAGTACGACGCCGGGGTGGCGTGGTTCAGGGGCACGCTGCTGAGAATGCCCACCCACTTGCCCTGCTCGCGCGCCAACTGGGCGACGCTCTTGAAGTCCCGGGTGAAGTCCCGGCTACGCCCGATGATGCCGCTCCCGGTCTTAACGCCGCACGCGAAGGCCGTCCCGGCGGACGCCGAGTCGGTCATCAGCGCGCCGTCGTCGAACGTCGTCTGAATGCCCACGACCGGCAGCTTGGACATCTCCAGCCGGTTCTCCGGCCTCATCAGGTCCGCCGGGTTCTTCGCGCTGCCCCCATTCTGCACCGTGATGTAGGCTTCCGTGATCTGAATCTGCGACGAGGACATGCCGTCGCCGAGGAAGAAGAATACGTACTTCGCCCCCCCCGTCGCGCGCTGCGGGCGCGCCTGGGCCGTGCCCCCGAACATCGCCGCCGCGATGGCCGCCGCGGCCACCGCTCCCATCCATCGGTTCTTCCAGTTCATCCGTCCTTGCTCCCTGGCGCATTGCGCCGTTGCTCGTTCTCGCTGCACTGGTCCGCCGCGCCCGCGGCGGATGTTTTTTCAACCGACCTGCCCGGCGCACCCGCGCCGCGCATTCAACCGCCGCCGCCGCATCCACGCCGCCAGGCCGCCGGCCGCGAGCATCGCGAACGTCGCCGGCTCCGGAACGGGCGAAAGCGAAATCGTGTCCGCCGAAAACTCCACCAGGAACGCCGGGTTGGCGCCGCTCAACACGGGTTGCGCCTCGACGTCCACGAAGAAGCCTTTGGCGCTGTTGACGATCGTGAAGGCGTAGGCCTCCGTGATGATCCCGTTATCGAGGTCGTGATCCGTGCCCATCAGGACCGGCGGCCCCGCCAGCGCGCTGGACCCGCCGGGGTTGTAGGGCGCGACGTTGAACGTCCAGCCCTGCCGCCAGGTCGGATCGCCGGGGTCGTCGTAATACGAAACCTCGATCCAGCCTTCCTGCACGTCGAAGCCCGAGAAGCTGGGCACCCAGAAGCTCAAATCCCAGTTGGCCGTGATCTCGAGGTAATTGAACGGCGAGTCCGCATAAAACGTCGTGTTCGCGCCCCGCACCGCGTCCGGCGCGTCGCTGCCGGGAACGCTCGCGCCCGGCACCCCGTCCGGCGAGACCGTCGAAAACGACGACGCCGCGTTGACCGACCCTCCCATGCTGAACCCGACCCAGGAATCCGACCACTTCGCCTGCACCGACCCGTGGTCGCCGATCCAGTCCGGCCGCACGATGCCGCCGTGCGCGATCCCCGCGCCGGCCACGGCCACTGCCATCCATTTGATCATGCGCATGCCTGATTCTCCCGTGGAGATGTCCCTGACCCATCGAGGGCGGGTCGCTCACCGTGAACGACACTGCGTCCTGCGATGCGCGCGACTCTGGCCGGTCGCGGTTCAGGCCGCATGAGCAAAAGGGCAGATTATCACTAGCTATTGCTTACCGTTTTGTTTGCCGTCAAAATATTGGAATCGGACCGGATTTCCCGGCGGGCGCCGCTCGGCTGCCGATTCGGTCGAATCGCGAAAGGGATCGCAAGCGGGGGCCGAGCGTCGGGGATGGCGCCCGCCGGCGCCGGTTTCGCGCGACTTCGCCTCGTTGTTTGCGGGCCGGCCGAATTCGGGGCGGCCGGTTACCGCCGGAGCGGCGAAGCGCCGGAGACTACGGCGCGACGGCGCCGGCGTCGTAGAGGCAGAGCGCGCGCGGGTGTTGCCGCAGCAGCGAGGCCGGGCACGCGTTGGAAACGGGGCCTTGCGCGCAGCGGTGGAAGACCTCGCGTTTTCCGGCGCCGGCGACCAGCAACAGGACCTGCCGCGCGCCGAGGATGTCGCCCAGGCCCAGCGTGATGCCGCGCAGGCGCGCCGGGTCGGCGCCCGCGGCCATCGGGTGGCGCAGCGTTTCCGGCGTCAGTTGCGCGACGTGCGGCCCCGCGGCCGGATCCGCGCCCGGCTCGTTGAAACCCAGATGGCCGGACAGCCCCAGCCCCAGCACGCAGAGATCGAGCGCTCCCCATTCGCCGAGCCGCGCGGCGACGCGCGCGCACTCGGCCGCCGGATCGGACGGGTCCGGGTCGAAGCCCAGGTAGCGGTCGGCGGAAATGCCCCAGGGCTCGAGCACGCGCTCGCGCAGATAGCGTTCGCAGGAGCCCGGAAAATCGCGGCCGCCGCCGATCCATTCGTCGAGCTTCACGATCCGCAGCCGCGCGAAGAGGTCCGGCGCGCGGCGGCGCTCCCCGGTCAGCAGCGCGTAAAGCCGCGCCGGCGTGCCGCCGGTGGGCAGACAGAGCGTCAGGTCGGGCTTCGCGCGGATCGCGTCCAGCACGCGGTCGCAGGCCGCCCGGCTCATCGCCTCATAGTCGGGACAGGGAATCCGTTGCATGACGACGAAGGCGCCTCCCGCCGTCCCGCGATCAGTCTGCCGGCGTTCGACGCGGACGGTCGGTCGGAATCGGCCGCGGCTCCACGCGGGGCGGATGGAGGTCGCCGTCCGGTTCGACCGGCAGGAGCGGGCCCGGCTCGACCGCCTGCATCAACCGGGGCACGGGTTGAAAATCCCCGACGAGTTCGATTTCAACCTCGTTGGACTCGGCCACGCCGGACCAGGCCGTGAAATCCATCGGGGCGCCGGGACGGATATCGAGTTCCGGTTCCGCGGCCAGGCCGCGATAGCGGTACGCCGCTTGTATGCGGTAGCGGCCGGGAGCGCCGAGGAAGATGCCCCAGGCGGCGAAGTTCGGCGGGTTGCCTTCCATTCGAATGGAGTAGGACTTCTTCCCGCCGGGCGCGATCTCCGGGTAGTTGGCGGGGCCGGGAATGAACAGGATGGCCGGCCGGGCCACCAGCGTCCGCTGAACGTCGGGACCCTCGGCCTTGAGCTGGATGGCGTCGGAGACCATCAGGTCCACCGGCCAGAACACGCGGAGCGGTTCTTTCGAGACATTCTCGAACGTCAGCGTGAACGTCACGGGTTCGCCGGCCTTCGCCTTCGCGGGCTCGGCGGAGAGCACGATCCTCAAGCCGCTGACCGCCGGCGGCGCGTCCGCCGCGCGAACGGCGAGCAGGGAAACCGCCAGCCAGCCCAGTATCCAGCGCAACTTCATATCCGAGTCCTTTCGCCCTTCCCGGTCATTGTGCGCGCGCCGTCCGGCGCAGGTCGCGCATCAGCCGCCGACGGCCGACCAGGTTTTCCGAACCTCCGCCCGGAACTCGGCGATCAGCGATTCCAGGTAGTCCAGCGGCGACGGCGCGCCGTCCGCCAGCAGCGGGGTCAGGTCCACGGCGTAGGACGCCGCCGTCACGGAGTCCACGGAATGCGATTCGAGGAACGAGGCGTCGGCGCGGCGCCGGCCCTCGGCGGCCAGGTCGTAGCGCTTGCCGCCGGCGATCTGGGAATCGAACACCCCCATCAGCGCCATCGCGAGACTGGGCCGCGCGTCGAGCGGCAGAACGACCTTGCGCGCGTCGGGCATCCAGTCGAGGTCGCGCCAGCCCTCGCAGCCGAGGACCCGTTCGGGCCGTTCGGCGGGCGGCAGCGCGCGCAGGGCGGCGATCGCGGCGATGCAGACCGCCACGTGCGTGGCATGCTTGTCGGCCGGGTTGTGTGTATAGACGACGCGCGGGCGCGCGGCGCGCAGAATCGCGACGAGGTCCTCGACCAGCGGGCCGCGGCCGGCGGGCGACTTGACCTGCGCGCTGGTGTAGGCCAGTTGCGCGATGGCGGCATAACGCCCGACCCGCGCGGCGGCGCGCTGCTCCTCGCGGCGCACGGCGACCATCTGGGCGTCGGTGTAATTCGCATAGACGCCGGCGCGGGCACTGCCGGCGCCGTCGGTGCAGGTGACTCCGGCGAAGGCCGCGTCCGCGCGCCCGAAGCATTCGAGGATGCCGTGGGCCATGTTGATCTCGAGGTCGTCCGGGTGCGCCCCGATGCCCAGGTGCGTCGCGCGCGCGAGCGCCTCCGCGACCGGACGCCCGTCCGGAACCAGTATCTCCGCCGCCGGTTGATGGAATTTCATGATCCGGGAATCCCTCCGCGCCGCCGCCGCGTATCTTGCCGCGCCCGCGCGCCCCCCGGCAAGCGGATTGTGCCGCCGCGCCGGAGGACGCGGCGTCCGCCGGACGCGGCCGTTTTTCCAAGGGTTGGAAGATCGGGCGCCGGCGGCTTCCAAGCCTTGGAAAACGGGCGTTTTCGGGCACGCGCCCGGCTTCGCCCTGCGGGCTACGGCGGTCGGCGATATCCGCAGTCGCGCCCGATCGCGCCATCCGCCGACGGCGGCGCCGCCTACTCCTCCGCCCCGCGCCCGCCCGTATCCCGTTCCGGCGCGACGAATCGCAGCGCCGCCCAGAGATACGGCTTGCGAAAGAAGCTGCGGATGAATTGGCGAGTGTCCTCCGCATGCCCGGCATCGTCGAAAAGGACGTAGTGAAAGCCCATCCGCGTGCCGGGGTCCATGCGGGCCGGCGCCAGGGTTTCGGCCGGAATGCGGAATTCCAGCGTGTAGCCGCGCGCGGTCCGCCGCCAGGCCGCCTCGATGGCGCCGGGACGGCCCTTGAGCGGACCGGCCGTCGCGGCCGCCCGCGCTGCGCCGCCCTCGTTCGCCGGGTCCGGTCCGACGCAGAACTTGTGGGCGAACGCCGTCCGAGTCACATCGAGCGCGCGCGCTCCGTCCGTCTCGATCCAGAGCTCGACCCCGTCGGCGCGCCACGTTTCCGCGACGGACGCCGGCAGTTCCACGTTCGCGTCAACGACATCGAACGCGCCGTAAAGCCCGTCGTCGCGCCAGCAGAACCGCGCCGTTTCGGACTTCCTTCGCCAATAGGGAAGATCCACGAAGCCGATGCCCGCCCAGTCGGCCAAGTCGCCGTCCACGGTCAGTTCCGGCGGTCCGCGCGGAATCTCCGCGGCCGGCGGGACTTCCGCGAGATCCCGCAGAAACTCCGCCGCAGGCTCTATGCGAAAACGCCCCGCGGCCTCCCGCCGTCCGTCGCGTTCGACGGTGAACTCCACGTCGAGCGATGGATCGAACCGGTCGCGTACGATCGCCAGTTTTTCCGGCGCCTGAACCTTGAAGGTCACGGCGCCGCCCTGCGGAACGGCCTGTTCGGCGACCGCCCAGGCGCAGCCTTGCGCCCCCCGGACGGCAAGACCGGCGGCGGGCAGGCCGCCCTCCAGCGAAACGGGCGGGTCGCCGGCCAGCGTCACGGTCAGCTCGCCGTCCGCGCCCGGCATCGGCAAGCGGGAAAAGTTCGCGGCCAGCACGCGGATATCCTCCGCGGCAACCGTCGCCGCCGCAAACGAAAAGAGCGCTGCGGCGGCGCGGACGGTCCGACAAAGAGAGGAGCCGGCGTTCGCGGTAGCGCGGCGTCCTCCGCGTCCCGACATGCGACAAACGCTCCATCCCCGCAACCAGCTCGGGCATCGCCTCGTCATGCTCGCGTTCCTCCGCGCCATACCGCGCGGAAATCAACGCCCGCGGACCCGGCCGTGTAAAGCCTTTTTTCGCGCCCGCCATTCGCGGCCCACCGCGCATCCGCCGGCGCCGGCGCCGTTCTGTCTTCAGGTCGTTCGCGCCATCTTCGGCGGGGCGAGGTCGCCCCGCCTCCCGCGCGCCCGCGGCGTCCCCGCGGTGAATTTCCCCTTTGCCTGCCCTGCGGCATTTCACCTTGCACTTCTCCCGCGCAACCGGCTCGACATGCGGGCCGCAAGACTCCATGCTGGACGGCGAACGTCGGACCCGCTGGAGACGAACGCCATGCTGAAATTGAGCTTTTCGACCCTGGGCTGTCCGGACTGGACGCTGCGCGAGATCGCGCACAACGCGGCGCGGATGGGCTATCACGCCGTGGACTTCCGGGGGCTGTTGAAGAGCGTGGACGTCACGGGCCTGCCGGAGTTCGCCGCGGACCGGGCGGCTACGCGGCGCCTGTTCGAGGATGCCGGCGTCGCCATCTCCGGCTTCGCCGCCTCGACGCGCTGCGCGGTGGCCGATCCGTCGGAATGGGCGACGCAATTCGACGAAGCGCGGCGGAACATGGAGCTGGCGCAGGCGTTCGGCGCGCACGTGGTTCGCGTCTTCGGCGGGGCGGTGCCGAAGGGCCACACGATCGAGAGCATCTGGCCGCACCTCGTGGCGAACCTGCGGGCGCTGGGCGACGCCGCGGAGCGCTTCGGCGTGGTCGCGGCGCTGGAGACGCACGACGCGTGGACGGACTCCGCGCTGTTCGCCCGGCTGATGCGCGAGACGGATCACCCACGCGTCCGCGTGCTCTGGGACCTGTGCAACCCCTACTTCGAGAAGCGCGAATCGCCGGAGACCACCCACGCGCGGCTCGCGCCCTATGTCGTGAGCACGCACGTCAAGGACGCGGTCGAAACGGCGCCGGGGAAACACGAGTACCGCTTCCTGGGCGAGGGCGAAGTGCCGGTGCGCCGGATGCTGGAGCTGCTCGCGCAGGGCGGCTACCGCGGCTACGCGATTCTCGAGTGGGAGAAGCGCTGGCGGCCCGCGCTGCCCGCGCCCGAGCTCGCCTTCCCGCAGTTCGTCGCGAAACTGCGCGAATGGGGCCTGGCCGCCCCGCGGTGACGGCCGGGGAATGTTGCGCGTAATCGCCGGGGGCAGCCCGATTCGGAAAAGCGCCGAGGGAAACGATGAAACGACCGAACATCCTTTGGTTCTCGCTCGAGGACACGTCGCCGCGGTTCGGATGCTACGGCGATCCGCTGGCGCGGACGCCGAACCTCGACCGTATCGCGGCGGAGGGTTGCCGCTACGACCGCGCGTTCAGCGTCGCCGGCGTCTGCGCGCCCAGCCGCGCGACGATCATTACCGGCGTCTATGCGACCTTCATCGGCGCGCAGCACCAGCGCACCACCCATACGCATCCGGCGGCGCCGGAGCTGCCGACCCCCTACGAGTGCTGCCCGCCGCCCTACGTGAAATGCTTCACGGAGTATCTGCGCGCCGCCGGCTACTACTGCACGAACAACGTCAAGACCGATTACCAGTTCTCGCCGCCGTTCACCGCGTGGGACGAACAGGGGCCGCGGGCGCATTGGCGCGCGCGCGCGCCGGGGCAGCCCTTCTTCTCGGTCTTCAACCCCACCGGCACGCACGAGAGCGGGCAGTGGTCCGAGAAGGACGCCGAATGCGCCATCCCCGGCGAGGCGCGCACCGATCCGTCCGCGGTCGCCGTGCCGCCGTGGCTGCCGGACACGCCGGAAACGCGCCGCGCCATCGCGCGCCAGTACGACAACATCGCCCGGTCCGACCGGCAGCTCGGCGAGCGGCTCCGGGAGCTCGCGGAGGACGGACTGCTCGACGACACGGTCATCGCGGTCTGGAGCGACCACGGCGAGGGCCTTCCGCGCGCGAAACGCTGGCCCTACGACAGCGGCATCCGGGTGCCCCTGATCCTGCGCTGGCCGGGGCGGGTGCCCGCCGGGACGAGCTCCGACCGGCTGGCGAGCCTGATTGACCTGGCGCCGACGATGCTGGCGATCGCCGGCGTGCCGGCGCCGGCGCACCTGCAGGGGGCGTCGCTCCTCGATGGTCCGGAGCGCGACTACATTTTCGCCACGCGCGACCGTTACGACGAGGCCTACGACATGGTGCGCGCCGTGCGCGACCGGCGGTTCAAATACATCCGGCACTATTACCCGAACCAGCCGCACCAGCTCTGGATCCCCTACCAGTACAAGCACCCGGCCCAGCGCGATCTCTGGCGCGCGGCCCTGCGGGGCGAGACCGGCGGCCTCGAACAAACGCTCGGCGAACGGCGCGATCCGGAATGCCTCTACGATCTGGAGGCCGATCCCTGCGAGCTCCGCAACGTCGCCGGCGATCCGCGCTACGCGGGCGACCTGGCGCGGCTGCGGCGCGCGCTCGACGATTGGCGGCGCGACTTCGACCGCTACGGCGACGTGCCGGAGTCGGAGATGGTCCGCCGGTGGTACCCGGACGGGCGGCAACCGGTCACGGCGGCGCCGATCTTCATTCCGATCGCGGAGGACGCGCTGGCCGGCGCGCCCTCGCAGGGCGGGGAATACCGAGGGCCGACGCTCGTGCAGTTGCATTGCGCGACCCAGGGCGCCTCGATCGGCTGGCGCGACGCCTCGGAACCGGGCGGCCGCTGGCGGCTCTACACCGGACCGATCCGCGTGGCGCCGGGCCGAACCCTCGACCTGCGCGCGAAGGCGATCCGCATCGGCTACCGCGAAAGCGCCGAGGCCGCGGCCACGTTCACGGCGCGCGAAATGTGACCCTCGGCGAGGCGTTTTCGCTCGCTCGCGCCCGCAGCGCCGTTTCCTGCCGCGCATCGGCTCAAGGCGGGCCGAGGCCGCCGGCCGAGGATCACGTCGAGGACCCGCGCTTGCGCCGGTCCCGGATGGCGCGCGATCCGCGCGACCCTTTTGCCCATCGCCATTCGCTCGCCTCGCGTTCAGGCTCTGCAGCGCAAACGCCTCGCGACCGCGCCGCTCGAAATATTTTCGGAAACCCGGAAACCGCCGCTCTTCTCTTACCCGGAAGCCGCCGGCGGTCGGCGGCTGGAGAAGAACGGAAGGGCGGACAAAACGGAGCGGCAAACATGAGCGCAATGAACCGGGTATTTCTGATGGGCAACCTGACCCGCGATCCCGAACTGCGGCAGACGTCGGGCGGCAAGCCCGTGTGCGATCTGGGCCTGGCGATCTCCGAACGGCGGCGCAATGCCGCCGGCGAAACGATCGAGACGACGTGCTTCGTGGACATCGTCGTCTGGGAAAAGCTGGCGCAGAACTGCGGCCAATACCTCAAAAAGGGACGGCCGGTCCTGGTGGAGGGCCGGCTCCAGCAGGACCGCTGGGAGACGGACAAGGGCGAAAAACGCAACCGGCTGCGCGTGGTCGCCGACCGCATCCATTTCCTCGGCGGCGGCGCGAAGGGCAACGGCGCCGCGCCGGCGAACGGCGGGGCCGCCGAGTCGCCGTCGGACGAAGAACCGGCCGCCAATCCCTTCTGAACGAACGGAGCGACCCATGAAGCCCGAAACCACGGCATCCGCCGCGAACGGCCCGCGTCCGATCTATCCGGGCCGCCTGACCTTCTATCACCCGAACGGCAAGGGCGGCGGCGCGGCGGCGCGGTTCGAACTGCGCCTGAGCGACGGGGCGGACGACCGCTATGACTGCTTCTTCCTCGACATGGCGCGGCAGGCGGCGCCCGCGGAGGGGCGGACGCCGGGCGCGCCCGCCGCCTTCGATTGGGCGCGGCGGGCGACGGTGAAACTCGACTTCCCCGACGTATGCGAGCTGCTGCTGGTGCTGGAGGGCCGGAAGGAGCGCGCGGGCGGCGCGAAAGGCAACGGGATCTATCACCAGATCGGGGAGACGACGACCCTGATCGAGTTCCGGCGCGATGCCGAGCGCAACGGCTACCTGCTGGGCGTCTCGCGGAAGACCCGCGCAGGCGAACCGGTGTTTCGGGGACAACTGCTGTTGACGGAAGCCGAGGCGATCGGACTGCGCTGCGTCTTCCAGACCGGCCTCTTCTTCATGGTCTTCCACGAAAACCTGCGGCCCCGGCGCGCGGCGGCCTCGGATCGGATCGCGGCGATGCCGAAGGAGCCCGCATAGTCTCGAGGAACGGACTGCCGTTTCACTTTCACCGCGGATGAGGAATGAAAATCGGACGCTTGACGCTCGCGCAATGGACCGATATAAAGCGGGCCAGTTTATTCCGCGCGGACGGCGCAAAGGCGCCGGCGCGCGGGGATGTCGGCGAAACAAACGGAAGTCCGTGAGAATCGGACGCGGTCGCGCCGCTGTGATCGGCTGTGAAATCCGTTGGCCACTGTGGACGCGGGCAATCCGCGAACGCGGGAAGGCGGATAGTAGCGATAGCCGTTAGCCAGAAGACGTGTTTCACCGACGCCTCGTTCGGGACGCCCCCGCGAGATGGGGACAAGAGGCACCGGTCGTGTTTCTCTTGTGCTTGCTGGGGCGAACCATAACCGCCTCCGCGTCAGAGGCAGGAAGGGAAACATGAAGGGTAACGTGCAGAGAGCACAGCGATGGTCGGTCCTGTTGACCGTCTTGTTCAACCTGGGCATCGCTCGTGCGCAGTTGGTCGCCAACTTCGACGACATTCAGTTCTGGGTCGGGGAGGGCGCCAATCGCGCCGCGGTGGTCATTGACTGGAACGATGGGAAGGAGCCGGAATCCCTGGTTTGGGGTTACCGCTGGGACGGCTCGGCGACCGGCCTCAGCCTGCTTCAGGCCGTCACGGCCGCCGATCCCCGTTTCGGAGGCGTGACGCTGACCGATTGGGGCTGGGGCTGGACTGTTGACGGTCTCGGCTATGATCTGGACGGCGACGGTTTCGATCTCGCCGACGAGGACGATCATTACAAGCCCGGCTGGAATCCGGCGACGTGGGAGTATTGGGCCTATTTCACGTATGACGGCTCGTCCAATCCGTGGACGCCGAGCCAGGACTGGACCTATTCGATGGTCGGCATGGCGGACCGTCCGCTTTCCGACGGGTCTTGGGATGGGTGGCGGTATTCGAATACGGATGCCAGCCCTCGACAAGGGGTCGCCGCGATTCCCGAACCCGCGAGCGTGTTGCTGTTGGCGGCGGGCAGCGCCGTCGCGTGGATCGCGCGCCGCCGAAATCGCGGCTGACGTTCCGACGAGCGACCGTCCGCGCCGCGCGGCGCGGACGGTCGCCTCGCGCAACCTCAAAATCTCCGCCATGCATGCTGTTCTGGCGCTGCGCCTTCGGCTACCGGTAGCGGCCGGGTTGTTAGCCGCCGCCGGGGCGTTGCCTACGTCGGTCCGAGGCCAACCGTACGCCGCGGTCGAGGTCGTAAGTTACACGCCCGGCGAGGGGACTTCCCCCTCTTTACTAAAGCCGTCCGCGGCACTCGGTCTGCCCGCCGAAATGACCGGAGCGAATCCGTGGGACGGCAATTTTAGCCCGTTCAACCCGCACTATACCGGCGACCATATCGTACAGGTCGGAACAGGCGGGCATTTGACCGTGCGGTTGGAACGTTTCGTTCTCGTTCAACCGGGCCATTTGCACTTGGGCGTGTGGGAGAATGTGTTTCTGACTGACGCGGGAGGCGGGCGCGCCCGGAACCCCGCCGTCGTTGCAGGCGCAGACTCCGCCGTGGTTGAAGCGAGCGACGACGGCGTGAACTTCGTTTCGCTGGGGACGGTCCATTTCACCTGGTTCGGGAACTATTGGGCCGATTCGAATGGGCCCTATTCGAAAGTATCCGGCAACGTTCGCGCCGATTTCGGCAAGCCGTTTTCGGCGACTCTGGCGGATTTTGACGGTCTTTCCTATACGGCCATTCTCGAGAAACTGGACGGGACCGCCGGCGGGACTTGGATCGATTTGACGCCTTCCGGCCTCGCTCAAGTGGGTTGGATTCGTTTCTCCGGCGTAACTACAGGCACTCTGGAGATCGATGCTGTGGCGATCAACACCTCGTTGGCGGGACCGCCGACCATACCGGAACCGACAACAGCCGGGTTGATGGGAATGGCGCTCGCCGCGGCGATATTCTTTCGCCGCAAGAGGAGTCCGGCGCCGGCCCCGTGAAGGGCGACGGCGTCGCGTTGCGACTTTTTTTTACGGCTTCTCAGGGCGCGGGCGCGAAGGGACGGCCGGGGTTGCGGCGGGAGAGCGCGCCGCGGTCGCGGGCATTCGGATCGTAGGGATGGCCGTCAATATCCGCCGGCACGCCCGGCACGGCGACGCCGCTGCCCGCCGCCGGCGATTCGGGCTTCAGCCGGAAGTCGTTGCGGGCCGGGTCCATGAACAGCGGGTCGCCGACCGTCGTCCCTTCTCCGAGCGGCTGCCGCTGCTGCCAGGTCAGCCGGTTGACGTGCACGCCCCGCGCCTGCGAGTCCGCCGGCAGCGCGTTCTCCGCTCCGGCCGCGAACGCGTCGAAAATGCAGTTGCGCACGTCCCAGTGACGCATTTTCGAGGCATCCCGGAAGTTGAACGACTGGTGCACCAGCGTCGTGTGCCACAGCAGCACGTGCTGCCAGTCGCCGCCCACCTGCGAGACCAGCGGCGAATTCGGCGGGTTCTTCTTGAAAAGCACGTTGACGAAGGCGATGTCGCGGTTCGTGCCCGGCCCGCCGAAAATGCCCTGCTGTTGGGCGTCGATCGCTTTGACGTTGTACAGGATGATGTTCTCGACGACCTCGCCCGGCGCGTGCATCTGGAAGAAGTCGGGGTGCGCGCCCGTGTCGCCGCGATCCACGGTATGGATCTCGACGTTGATGACGGTCAGGTTGGATCGGCCGCGAAACGTGTCGGAAAGAATCCGCTCCATGCGGACATTCCGGTGGAAATCGCCGAACACGTTGGCCACATCGCGGATGAGGCTGTCGGTGACGTAGCAGATGCCGCGGTTGAACAGGGTGGTGCCGCCGAAGCGCCCGTTCTTGTCGTAGAGCACCGCGCCGTCGCACCAGGCCCGGATGCCGTCGCCGAGGTAGAAGATGTTGCCGAAACCGCGTTCGCGATCGCAGTACAGGCTGACGTTCTTCCAGCGGATGCCCGACTTGCCGTACCGGTTCGTGCTCGAATCGTCGCGGCCGGCGGTCAGGATATGGACGTCGTCGGCCGTCAGCCCGGGGGCCGCAGAAACGGTCGTCCAATAGGCGAAGGCGCCGCCGCCGATCGCCGTCAGCTTGTAGCCCCGGCCCGCCTTCAAATAGACCGTGCCGCCGTCCCCCGCCGCGAGCACGGCCTTGCGGATCGTGGCGAACGGCGCGGCCTCGGAACCGTCGCCGGTTTCGTCGTGCCCCTTCTCCGCGTCGGCCCACACGATCTTCGGATTGGTCAGCGTGCCGCCGCTGTTCGCGAACAGCGTCAGGTCGGCCAACGTCCGCGGCTCGTGGCCCGCGCCGTCGGGGATCGCGGTCGCCGAGAGGACCAACGGCCCGTCCGGGTAATCCGCGGGGTCGAGTTCGAACCAGTACTCGTGCACGCGCGTCCGGTCGTTCCAGGTCGGCTCGGCGGCGCGGGCGACCTCGCGGCCATTGACGCGGAAAACCACGTCCACGCCGGTCTCGTGGAAGGCGACCACGCCCACCTTCATCGGCCGCTCGACCTTCTGGAAGGGCACCACGTCCCAGTTGGCGATGGCCTTGGTAGCGAGGGCGGCGCGCGGCGCGGCGGCGAGGGCCAGCGGCAGGACGGCGAGCGAAATGCGGCGAGGCAGGTTCATGTTCGGCCCTTTCGGAAACGGCGGACGCGTTTATGCCAGCCGCCGGCGTTCGGGTAAAGTCCAACCGGCCGGAACGGCTCGCCCGGAGGGCCCGCCCTGCCGGCGGTTCCGCCGGCGTCTGCGCCTTCCGACGTTTTTGATTGTGCGGCCGCGGTCTTTTCCCGAAACTGCCCCGCATGATCCTCATCGAGCCGCACATTCACATGTACTCGCGGACGACGGACGACTACGCCGCCATGTACCGCCAGGGCATTCGCGCCTGCGTCGAGCCGTCGTTCTGGCTCGGCGCGAACCGGCGTTACGCCGGCACGTTTTGGGATTATTTCCGCCTGATCCTCGATTTCGAGACGAGCCGCGCCGAACGCTACGGCATAGACCATTATGCCTGCGTTTCCGTGAATCCGAAGGAGGCGGACGATCTCGCGCTGGCCAACGAAGTTCTGGACGGCCTGACGCCCTACCTGGAGCACCCGCGGTGCGTCGCGATCGGCGAGATCGGCTTCAACCGGATCACGCCGAACGAGGAGGACGTCTTTCAGCGCCAGCTCGAGCTGGCGAAGGCGCGCCGGATGCTCATCCTCGTGCATACGCCGCACGACACGCCGGAGGTCAGCAAGCGCGCCGGCGTCGAACGCATCCTCGCGATCCTGCGCGAACTGAACTACGATCCCGGCCGCATCGTCGTGGACCACAATACCGAGCAGACCATGGATCTGACGCGCCGCCTCGAGGTCTGGGCCGGGTTGACGGTCTATCCGTATTCCAAGCTCAACCCCGAACGCGTCGTGGACATCCTCCGGCGCTGGGGCATCGAACGCACGCTGGTCAACAGCTCGGCTGACTGGGGCGTGTCCGACCCGGTCTCGCTGCCGAAGGTGGCCGGCTTCATGAAAGGGCGGGGGTTCGCCGACCGTCCGATCGAGCAGTTGCTGTTCGATAATCCGCTCGCGTTCTACGGCCAGTGCGACCGCTTTCGTCCGCGGCTCGATTTGCCGTTTCAGGATCCGGCTTCGTACCAGCGATGAATGCGCCGTCCTTCCGCATTCCGCGGACGATCGAGCCCTGGCTGCGTCTGGCGCGCGCGCCGAACCTGCTGACGGCGCCGGGCGACCCGCTCGCGGGCGCGCTGCTGGCCGGCGGCTTCGGATGGCGCGCGGCCTGCGCCATGGGCGCCGCCACGCTGATCTACGCGGGCGGCGCGATGCTCAACGACGCGATGGACCTCGATACCGACCGGGCGCTGCGGCCGGAGCGTCCGTTGCCTTCCGATGAAATCTCGCTTTCCGCCGCGCGCGCGGCGGCCGCCGGGGCGTTCGTCCTCGGCGCGCTCGCGGCCCTGGCCGCCGGCTGGGCGGTCGGCGCGATCGCGGTGACGCTGTGCCTCACCGTGGTCGCCTACGATGTCCTGCTCAAACGGGGCTCCGCGGGCGCGTGGGCGATGGGCGCGTGCCGCGGACAGAGCCTGTTGATGGGCGCGGCGGCCGCCGCGGGGCCGGCGGAGGCGCAGCGGCCGCTGGCGGCGCTCGCCGCGGCGGCGCTGATCGCGCTGTACACGGCGGCCGTCACCACGCTGTCGCGCTCGGAGGACGACCGGCGCCGGATCGAGCAGCGGCGCTGGGGGCCGGCGCTGGCGGCGCTGGCGATCGCGATCGCGGTGCTGTTCGCGCTGGGCGCCGATCCGCGGGCGCGCCTGGTCGGCGCGCTGCTGGCGGGCGGCGCCGCGCTCCGGGCGGTCGGCCCCGCGGAGCGCTGGAACCTGGCCCCGCCCGACCAGCGGCGCGTTCTGATCGGACGGCTGGTCGGCGCCATTCCGCTGCTGCAGGCGAGCTTCATGGCGGCGTCGGCCGGCGCGGCCGAACCGCTGGCGCTCGCCTGGGCGCTGCTGGCGGCGCTTCATCCGCGGGCCGCGCGGCGATTCGCCGCGGGTTGAGCGCGCAGGGCCGGCGTCCGGCCCGCCGGTTGGGGTTTGCATCGGGCTACGCCAGCCGCAACCGGAACGGACGCACGTTCGATCGGTAGTATCCCGCCTTCTGGCCCGCCGGGCTCCAGCTCCCCGAGAACTGCAGCCATCCGCTGGTCCCGTTCGGATCCATCCACTTGAGCGGAACGCGCGGGCAATACGGGGTGAACGCCTTGCCTTCCCAATACTCTTCCATATGCACCAGCGAGAAGGGCCCCCACGGCTCGGGCGCGTCGAAGATGATCAGGTCGCTTCCGTTGTCGCCCGAATAATCCTTGTGCAGCCGCCAGGTCAGCAGCAGGTACCGCCGGATGCCGGCCAGATACACCATCTCGGGAAGTCCCAGCCATCGGTGAATGCTGAGCACCGGAATGGCGTCGTCAAGGTCGTAAGTCCAGGCGGGCTCGCCCGACGGGCCGAAGGCGCAGACCCATTCCCACGCCTCCCGGCGCGCGACGCTCTCCTTCGGGACGCGCCCCAGGCGAAGGTTGGAGCCGTTGTCCCACTGGTCGGACGACACCGCATAGACATAGCCGTCGCGGGCGTTGGCGTTGTTTTTGCCGAAGTTGACGAAGGCCGGTCCGCCGAACTTGTGCCCCGGAAACATGGGCGCGGCGATGTTGGCGAACGACGGCACCCACGAACCGACCCCCCAGCCGTCGTTGTCGCGCGCGGCATAGACGATGTGCGCGTCGCTGCCGTGCTGCGAGAACAGGCTGTAGGGCGCCTTCTGGTTGCCGCGCAGGTTCTGAAAGGCAAGGTACAGGGTGCCCTCGACGCAAATCATGCCGCTGGGCTTGGGCCCATTGCCGCCCCAGCCGCGGTAATCGTTCATGTGGTTGATCTTGGTGATCTTGTAGTCGGTCGGACCCCCGCTGAACTTCTCGACATCGAGACCGTCCTTGGAGTCTCCCCACAACGGGTCTCCGGACGACGTATAGATTTCACCGTCGTCCGCCCAGGTCATGGGATAGGTGTCGCCCTTGATGTCCGGTTCGGGGTACCCGATTCTGTCGCCCGTCCACTCGAATGCGGCGATGACGTTGCTCTTGGGTATATTCAACATCGCATTGTTTCCTTTCCAAGGTGGGCTACGCCCACAACCCAACCATCGGCAATTCCAATACGGAAACGGAGGCTTCGGCGTCGGGCAGGTCGTTCGGCAGCCGCTTCGCGAACACCGTGCGCCGCTGTTCGTCGAGCAGCGCGCAATAGACGTTGTCCCCATGCAGGTCCAAACCGCCGTACAGGGCCATGGCCTTCTCCTTTCGTTGCCCCCGCACCGCCCCTGCCGCCGTATTTTACACCTTTTCGCCCACCCCGATCCTTTGCATGATTCTCAGTATCGGGATCGGGGTCGAAATCTCCGGGGTTTTCGAGCGATACCGATACCGATACCGACCCCGAGGGTTCCATCGCCAGAAGGAGAAAGACCGTCCATCGGTTCTGTCCCGGTAAAACAACTTGTTTTTCGTCGCAGTTCCCTTCGGGCGAATCGCATAAGATTTTTCCCTCGGCCGCTCAACCGTTTATCCAGCCGCAGAATAACCCGCGCCCGACCCTCCGATCCGATGATGGCGCGGACGTCTTTCAGATACAACATATTTCGCCGGATTCGGCATTAGCGGCGCGTTGCCCGCATTTTCTCTTCCCGGCGCAGGCAACCGAGGTTGCCGGGGTTCCCTAGGCCTTTTCGTCGCCGGCGAGCGAGCGGCCCAGCGTTTCGGCATCCGCCTCGCCGCGCCGGGCGCGGGGGATCACCCGCCGCAGGAGGGCCGCGTGCAGGCGCCGCAGGCGCTCCGCGCGCTCCGTCGGAGAAAGCCCGGCCAGCGGAACCATGCCCGCCGCCATGCGGTCGTGCCCGCCGCCGCGGCCGTCGGGCCGCACCGCCTCGCGCACGATCCGGCCGCACCGCGCGTCGCGCCGTTCGCCCCGCAGCGAGATCAACAGCCGGTCCGAGCGCTCGCCGGTGCAGAACGCCGCGGTCACCCGCTCGACGCGCAGCAGCAGGTCGGCGATTTCCGCGACCATCTCCGGCGGATCGGCGTCCTCGAGATGCGTCCAGGCGACGTTGCCGTAGATGCGGGCATTGGCGATGGCGGCCTGCAACTGGGCGAAGTGGTCGCGCGGCAGCGGCGCGTTGCGGATTTCGCCGATCATCCGCAGGTTCGCGCGGGCCATCAGCGCGCCGTACGCCTCGCGATCCGCGTCCGTGGCCGGCCGCGTGAAGGCCAGCGTTTCGGTCTCGATCGCGTAGGCCATCGCCGCGGCCAGCCAGGCCGGCGGCTCGACGCCGGCCTCGCGGAGGTACCCGAACACCAGCGTCGCCGTCGCGCCGACGGCCGGCCGGACGTCCACGTACCATCCGTCCGGCGGCGCGCGCACGGGCGGCGGATGGTGGTCTATCGCGCCGATCGGCCGGACCGAGGGCGGCATCGTCACGTTGCCCGCGCCCGGCCAGGTGTCCACGAAGATTGCCGGCCGCGGGCGCGCCGCCGGACGGAGATCGTCGCTGAAGCGCCAGCGGTAGCGGAAATGCCGCAGCAACGCCTTGTTTTCGGCGCGGTCCACCGCGCCGGTGAAGACGATGCGGCTGCGATGGCGATAGACCCGCTCCAGCAGCAGGTGCAGCGCCGCCGCCGACGCCAGCGCGTCGGGATCGGGATAATCGTGCGCGATGATCAGCACGGGGCCGCGCGCGGGCAGCACATCCCGCAGCGCGACCGTCGAGCGCAGCGCGTTCGTGCGAGGGACGCTCATCGCGGCGGCTCCGGGCCGGCCGGACTTCTCAAAACCGGTAGATCAGCGAGCCGTGGACGCGGTCCGCCTCGGCCTCCTCGCTGTCCTTGTAGTCGGTGGTCATCCGCGAGTATTCCGCGGCGACCGTGACGGCCGGCGTCAGCTTATAGAAGAAGTTGGCGAAGATGCGCTCGTTGCGCGCGCGGCCGCCGGCGGCAAGATCGTCGTCGTCCGGGTCGTCCACGCCGTAGCCCGCGCCCAGCGTCAGCGCGGCGCTCGCCTCGACCAGCAACTGCGCCCAGCCGCCCTTCGCGGCGATCTCCGCGCCGGCCGTCTTGTTGATGCCCTGCCCGATGCCGCCCAGGTAGCTGTCCAGGTTTTCGCCGCGCCAGATCGTACCCGACAGCGTGACGGCCCGCGTCAGCGGCACCTGCGCGCTGCCG